>MDSW01124266.1_pt1 | contig 13993 bp, 11 predicted proteins | sample 811171 | NCBI WGS metagenome assembly MDSW01 (sample SAMN05326641, study PRJNA326480) | marine metagenome | isolation source: seawater | place: Atlantic Ocean: North West | collected 2012 | reverse complement strand
TATAAAATCTTTCAGAAAGAATTATATTAAAAAGTGGTTTGGTGATGCGGACGGAAATAGAATTAATTATACTGCGGATATTATAAATGACTTCTTATTAGTCAGACCATCAAAAAAAAAATTATATGATTTTCATATACTAGGTGTTTCAAGTTTAAATTTATTAAAATCCAGAATAAGGTATTTTTTAAATATAAAGCCTAATGAAAAAATACTTAAATTTTTTAAACCAAAAACGAATGATAATATAGCACATGATAAATTAATAACACGATCAGATGTTATAAATTATGAAAAAAAATTAATTTCACTTAAAAGCAAAATTTTAACTAAAAGCTAAATTGATAACTCTAAGTATTTCGATATTTTAAGTCATTTAACGTATGGAAAAAATATTTAAAAACACTGTCATAATTATTCAAGCTAGAATGGGTTCGAGACGGTTTCCAGGTAAATCCATAAAAAAAATTGGTGCCTATTCGCTAGTAGATTTAGTTTTAAAAAGAATTAAAAATACAGGCTTAAAGATTGTCCTTGCTACTTCTAAAAAAAGAGAAAACGATATTTTAGAAAAATTAGCTTTAGCCAATAATTGTGATGTATATAGAGGGGATGAAGATGACGTGAGGTCGAGATTTATAGAAATATTAACTCAATTGAAAAACTTCAAGAATGTTATAAGGCTTACTGCTGACAATCCTATGCCTGACAAGTTTTTAATAAGAGAAGCTCTAAAGATTTTTGCATCAAAAAAAAATGTTAGAAAATACTTAACAACCAATTGGTTGAAAGATAACCTTCCTTACGGAGTAAGTATAGAAGTTTTTAATAGAAAGCTTTTTATGGAAAATTGTAAAAAAGATGATTCAAGTTTTGAAAAAGAGCATGTAACACCAAAGTTAAAAAAAATATGTTCCAAAAAAAGTTTTGAATTTCAAAAATGTGATCCGCGATTCACTAAAATCAATGTTTCTATTGATGAAGAAAAAGTTTACAAACAAGTTTGTAAGATGTTTAAAAATGTTAATGATGTTGTAAATGAACCTTGGTGGGAGATAATTAAAAAACACCCTGATTACAGTTCTGTAATGAATTATAAAATCACTAATCCCGAATTTATTTTAGGTTGTGCACAAATCGGTACAAATTATGGAATAACCAATAAACGTAGAAACTCAATTCAAAATTCAAAGAAAATTATTTTTTCATCAATTAAAAGAGGAATTTTAGAGTTTGATACAGCTCCTGTTTATGGGAACTCAGAAAAAATTTTAGGAGAAGTCAACAATAGTTTATATGAACAAAATTTGAATATAAATACTAAACTAAATTTACAAACAACTCAATCATACGTTAATGATACGGCTCTTCTCTTAAATGATATAAGAAAAAGTATAGTAAATTCTCTTAAATTTATTAATTCAAATAAAATTAACACTTTGTTTTTTCATGACAGTAATTTATTTATCTATTTTCATAAAGAATTACCAAAAATTTTAAAAAAAATTAAACAGGAATTTGAAATTAAAAAAATAGGTGTTTCCGTTTATAGTCCTAAAGAAGCTGAATTTGTTATTAACTTTAATTTGGTAGATGTTATACAAATTCCTTTTAATATTTTAGATTATAGATGGAAAAATGATATAGATATTACAAATATAAACAATGTAAATAATATAGAAATACAAGTTAGAAGTATTTTTCTTCAAGGGTTGCTTCTAGAAGAAAAAATAGAAAAATTTCAGTATAAAAAAAATATTGAGAAAATTAATCTGTTTTTAAACAATTTTGTAGATAAGTTTAAAAGAAAAAATAAATTAGATTTAATAATTTCTTACATAAGGGGTCATGAGTTCATAAGTAAAGTTATTATCGGGATCAATAATAGTAAACAACTTAACAATTTTTTTGAAGTTGTTAGTAATAGACCTCTTATTAAAAAAGAAATAAATCAAATCGATTCTGAAATGCCTAAATTTGATGATAAATTTTTAGATCCAAGAAATTGGTAAATTATGAATTGTAAATAACCTATAAGTAATGTTAAAAATTTAACTTTTAAGAATTTGATTATATTTTGACAAGGATAGGAATAATTGGAGAAAGTAAGGGAAATGGCCATCCTTATTCTTGGTCTGCAATAATCAATGGTTTTAATAAAAACTTACTTCATACAGTACCTTTTGAATTGATTAAGCAGTATCTTTCTAAAATTAATGGTGATTTAAAAAAAAATAAAAATGTAAAAATTACAAAGATTTATTGTGAGAATTTAAAATATGCGCAAAGTGTTGCTAAATTTGCCAATATTAAAAAAGTTGAAAGTAATTTAAGAGATTTTGGCCAAGATATTGATGCAATAATTATTGCTAAAGATGATTATCAAAATCATTATTCTCTTTTAAAAAAACTAGTTAATTTTAAAATTCCAATTTTAATTGATAAGCCTATCGCAACTGATCAAATTACACTTAAAAGAATTTTAAAATTGAAAAAAACTTCAAATCATTTTTATACTGGTTCTGGGTTAACTTTTTCAAAGGAAATTGAAAAAATGCCAAAAGATTTTAAAAATATACAAGAAATTAGAGCTTTATCTAATGGACCTTGGGATAGATATTCTGTTCATTTAATAAATATTTTAGAAAATTATTTCAAAATGAATGGTTATGATTTTCATAAATATAAGGAAATAAAGACAATTAAAAAAGATAAGTTAACGATAGAATATTCTTCATTGAATTTAAGTCTAAATTTAAATTTAAATAATTTTTTAGGTGTTAGATTTAAATTTATATTTAAAAACGGTACTACAAAATTTATATATTTCAAAAACACATACTTTGCATTTAAAAACTTTCTAGATTGTTTTATTAAACAAGTTCAAACTGGAAAAAATTTTTTTAAAGATGAAGATATCCTTAAAACCGTTAAATTAATTGAATTAGGCAAAAGTTTTGAATAATTTATGAATTAATATTACTTCGTAAATAAAGTAGGTTAATCATAATTTCTTTATGGAGAAAAAATATGGCTAAATTATCAACTTCAACAATTTTAATCACAGCCGGTACAAGTAGACTTGGTCTAGAGTTAATTAGATATTTTTTAGAAAAAGAATGGAATGTCATTACTACAACTAGAAGTGAAGAAAATGTAGTGAAATTAGATAAATTATTTGGGAATAAAAACTTTGTAGTGAAAGTTTTAAAATTTAAAGAAGATGAAATAAATAAAAATTTTAGGGAAATGAATAAATTTTTCGGTGAAATAAATACCCTCATTAATTGTGCATCTGGCAGACCGAAAGGTAAAAATATTGAGAAAATTAATATTCAAGATATGTTAGAAGTATATGATTCTACTGTTAATTCTGCGTTTCTATGTACAAAAGAAATTATGTTACAAAGAAATTTAAATAAAGTAAACTCGATTATAAATATAGGCTCTATTTATGGTAGTAATGCTGTAGACCACAGAATATACAATAATCCAAATGAACAAACACCAATTAGTTATTCAGTTGCCAAAGCTGGTCTTGTTATGATGACTAAGTATATGGCAGCCTATTGGGGAAATACTGATGTAAGAATAAATTGCGTAAGCCCTGGAGGTATTGAGGGTAACCAGTCTAATGAGTTTATAAAAAAATACTCTAACAAAGTTCCAATGAAAAGATTAGTTAAAAATAATGAAGTGGTTGAAACAATTGGGTTTTTAGCAAGTGATGGAAGTTCAGGTATAACGGGTCAGAATATTTTAGTAGACGCTGGTATGTCAATTTGGTAGCGAAATATTAAATCTTATATTTAAAACAATTAATTTATATATTAAATAAAAATTCTTTGAAAATAATTGACAAAACAATTCATAATAAAACCTGAGGTATTAGATAAAACTATTGGAATTACTGGGGCTTCAGGATATCTTGGAAGAAATCTGATTCCAATGTTCTTAAGTAGTGGAATTAAAGTTGTAGCTTTTTCCAGAAACAACTTAAAATTTCAATTTTCTAGTCCTAATTTAAAATATGTTAATGTAGAATCTTATATAAATTTACCCAAGATAAATTGTGATTATATTATTCACTTTGCAGAAGATTCTCATAATAATAATAAAATTGAAAACATAAGAGATATAGAAAGTAAAATAGAAAATCTCAAAGCTATTATAAGAAATACTAAAGCAAAAATTATTTATGCTTCTTCTGGTCTAGTATACAATAATTTAAATTTATTAGCTAAATCTGAGAGTGATTTAATTAACATAGATAATCATTATAAAAAAATAAAAATTGAGAATGAAAATTTTGTTTTAAAAAATAATGGTTTAGTATTAAGATTGTCCAGTGTAATTGGAGAATATCCTGCCAAAAATACATTAATCTATGATATAAGAAATTTAGTAATTAATGAATTACCTCTTATATTAAAAAATACAAATGTAATCAGAGACTTTTTAAGTATAAGAGACTTATTTAATTTTATAATTAAACTTGTAGAATTAAATCTATATGGAATTTTTAATGTAAGTTATGGTAAAGGAACGAAATTATTAAAATTATGCGAACTGATACAAGAAAAATACAATAAACCTCTTGCAAAATTTACTTCATTAAAGAAATCAAATTTTACTGACTTTCTTGTTTTAGATAACAGAAAGATAAAAAAAGAAACAAAATATAGTCCTAAAGATGATATTTCAACGATTATTAAAAATTTAAAGTAAATGAGAAAAGTATTTATATTTTCTGGTAATAGAGCTGACTATGGATTACAGATTCCTATAATAGATAGTTTTTTTTCTAATAATAACTTTTATTGTAAATTAATTATTTCTGGAGCACATCTTGAAAAAAATTTTGGTTTAACAAAAACCATGATCAAAAATGTAGATAAAAAAGATATAGTTGAAATAAAGATCAAAAAATTAAAAACATATTTATCCTCTACACCAGAAGTTATTTCAGATGCAATAAAAAAATTTGCATTTTTTTTAAAAAAAAATAGGCCTGATTTTGTATGTGTTTATGCTGATAGGTTTGAAACATTTGCTTTTGTGGTAGCAGCAAGCCAAATGAACATTCCTATAGTTCATTGTGAAGGAGGAGATGTTACTGAGGGAGGAACTTTTGATGATTCTATTAGACATGCTATAACAAAGTTATCTCATCTTCATTTTACAACAAATGAAATATCTAGACAAAGGGTTTTACAACTAGGTGAAGAAAAATGGAGAGTTTTCAATATAGGATTATCTACCTATGAGATTGTAGAAAAAATGCAATTGATAGAATATAGTGAATTAAAAAAAAGGATTGGCTTGTTTGACAATAAACAAATTTTGATATTCACATTTCACTCAATTGCATCTCAACATGTATCAGCTAAGTTTCAATTAAAAGAGATTTTAAGAGCACTTGAGAGTATTTTAGATGAGAATATTCAAGTTATTATTACTTACCCTAACAATGATCTAGGTGGTCTGGATTTAATTAAAGAGTTAAATATTTTTTACAAAAAATTTAAATCAAAAAATATAAGATTAATTAAAAGTTTGGGTCAAACCAACTTCTACTCCCTTATGAGTTTGAATAAAAATAAAATATGTAAAATTACTATGGTTGGTAATTCATCTGCTGGAATTAAGGAGACCCCTTTTTTTGGAGTTCCTACAATCAATATTGGAGATAGACAAAAAGGGAGGCTTAGGGCAGAAAATGTTATAGACTTAAGCTTTGATAAGGACAAAATTGTTAGTGCTATAATTAATTCATTTAGAAACAATGAATTTAGGCAAAAATGTTTAAAAATTAAAAATCCATATTTTAAAAAACATTCGAGTAAATTAATGGTGGATGTAATAAGTAAGATAAATATTGATGAAAAACTTTTTAATAAAAAATTTGTTGATAGGTTAACTAATGAGTAAATCAAATGTATTAAATAATAAACATACTATCAGAGATGCAATATTAATTTTAGAAAAGAAATTGTCATTAATCATACCTGTTCTAGATGATAATGATATATTAATTGGCATTATTACAGATGGAGATATAAGAAGATCTATATTAAAAGGGTATGACATTTCTTCAAACGTATGTAGGATTATGAATAAAAATCCAATAGTTGTTAAAGACAGTGATAAATATGAAACAAAGATTTCTATTTTAAAAAATAACTCAAAAAAAGCCGCTCCCGTTCTAGATATTAGGGGTAAATTTGTAGAAATTTTTCAACCTTTAAGCAATGTAATGGAAAATACATCCAAAGAATTTATTTTAAATAACTTATCTGGTGCATTTATTATGGCTGGAGGAGAGGGTAAAAGACTCAGGCCTATAACCTATAAAACACCAAAGCCACTTATAAACATTAATGGACAGCCTGTATTAAAGTTAATTTTAAAAGACTTGGAAAATTACGGGGTAAATAAAGTATTTATTTCAGTTAATTATTTAAAAGAGAAAATTATAGAACATCTAAAAGATAAAACTTATAAAAATATTTCGTTTGAAATTATAAAAGAGAGAAAAAAACTTGGTACAGCTGGCTCCCTAAATTTTATTAGTTCAAGTGTAACTGATAATATACTTGTTTTAAATGGAGACATTTATACAAACTGTAATTACGAAAAATTATTGGATTATCATATAGAAAATAAGGCTGATATCACAATTTCAGTTATTGAGCATTATGTAAAAATACCTTTTGGTGTTTTTGAGATGAAAGATGATAAACCCGTAGGTATAATTGAAAAACCGAGTAAACGTTTTTTTTCAAATGCTGGAATTTATATAATTTCAAATAAGTTGTTAAATTATATTCCTCAAAATAAATTCTATGATATGACTGATTTGATAGAAAAAGCTATCAACTCAAAAAAAAATGTAAGCTTATTTCCTTTGTTTGAAGAATGGCATGATATTGGTACAAAAACACAACTTAGAGAGATTAACAAAAAATTTTTAAAAAAAACGGATTATACATTATGATAAAACAAGCGCTAATTACTGGAGCAGATGGATTTATTGGTAGCCACTTATGTGAAAATTTAGTGCAATCTGGTTATAATGTTAGGGCTTTAGTTTATTATAATTCATGGGAGTCAATAGGAAACTTAAAATATTTGTCACCAAAATTATTAAAAAATATAGAAATTATTTTTGGAGATATAAGAGATTATCATAGAATGAAAAAATTAATTGAGGGAACTACGCATATTTTTCATCTTTCCAGTCTAATTGGGATACCCTACAGTTACATGGCAGCAGAGTCATATATTCAAACAAATATTATTGGTACTCTGAATATTTTAGAGGCTGCAAAAGAGAATAAAAAGTTAGAGAAAATTATTCATACCTCAACATCAGAGGTTTATGGTAGTGCCAAAAAAGTGCCTATGGATGAGGAACATCCTCAAGTTGCTCAATCACCCTATTCTGCCTCAAAAATATCTGCAGACAAATTTGTTGAAAGTTATTATAGAAGCTTTGACTTACCAGTCGTTACTGTTAGACCATTTAATACTTATGGACCAAGGCAAACTCCAAGAGCCGTCATACCTACAATAATATCTCAATTAATTAGTAAAAAAGATATAATTGAAATTGGTGATATTTCTCCAAGAAGAGACTTTGTTTTTGTTGAAGACACTGCAGATGCTATGAAAAGAATAGCATTGAGCAATAATACTGCTGGAGAAGTGTTTAATGTTGGAACAGGTAAAGATTTTTCCATAGAACAAATTATAAAAATTTTATTTGATTTAAATAAAAAGAAGAAAAAAATAATTTTAGATTCTAAAAGAAAAAGACCGAAAAATAGTGAGGTTTCAAGACTGCTATGTGATAATACAAAATTAAAAACACATATTAATTGGGTGCCTCAAGTTAAGATAGAGGATGGTTTGAGAAAAACTCTGGATTGGTTTAAGAGCCAATCTCATATTGTAGACCTTGGGTATAAATATTAATAACAAAAATTTAAAGATACTTGTTCTTGGTGCTGGTTCAATTGGAATGAGGCATATAAATAATTTAATAATTTTAAAAAGCGATGTTTATTGTTGGAGGGTAAGAAATGAATTATTTGGTGAACTGACAAAAAGTCATCAATTAAAAGAACTTAAGTATTTTCCAAAAAGTTTAAAAAAATTTTCGGGAGTTGTAATAGCAACTAATCCAGATACTCATTTAAATTTTTCAAAAATTTGTGTTGAGCAAAACATCCCATTTTTTTTAGAAAAACCTTTAACAAATAATTACGAGAACACAAAAAAACTTTATGATATTTGGTCTACAAATAAAAATTATGTTGAAGTAGGACTTTCATTAAGAATGCATAGAAGTATTTTGAAAATTAAAAAAATTATAGAAGAAATGAAATACGGTAAACCAATCATATTTAATATGTGGGTAGGTCAGAACCTGTTTGATTGGAGAGAAAATTATAAAATTAATAAAACATATAGTTTTTCAGAAAAAAAAGGAGGAGGAATTCCTAATGATTTAATTCATGAAGTTGACATAGTAACTTTTTTATTTGGGAAAGTTTTTTCACTTAGTTCTGTTTTAAAAAGAATTGGAAATATAACTTTAGATGGAAACGATATTGGATGTATTAATTTTGATATGTGCTCAGGTGTTGTGGGTCATTTGCAAATGGATCTTGTCTCTCCAGTTATGAGAAGGGGTTGTTCAATTGTATTTGAAGACAGTATTTTAGACTTTGATTATGTAACAGGAATAATCAATATAAAATCAAAAAAAAATAACAAAAACATTATAAATAAAATTAATAAATCAAGAAATGTTATGTTTTTTGATCATATGAAACATTTTATAAATAACATTAATAAAAAACCTCCTATTGCATTATGTTCAATGATTGAAGCTAATTATAGTTCTTATGTATGTGAGGTTATTAAAATGTCACATATTAAAGAAAAAAAAATTATATTAAAAAACATAGATGAAAAAATTAGTTAATTTTTTGAGAAATATTTTTATTTCAGTTGAGTTGCTTCTAAGAAAAGAGGTTAAGTATGTTTTTATACTTTGTGCATTATATATTTTGGGAGCCTTAATTAGTTTTATAAATTTATTATCTATTTATCCTTTATTATTAATACTTCAAAACAAGAAATATAATATTCCCAAATCACTTGAAAATTATATCTCAAACTTTGAAGAAAATGACTATTTATTATTTTTAGTCTTAGTAATCCTTTTTTCAAGCCTATTTCTGTTTTTTCTTAAAATAATCTCAGAATTTTTGAAAAATAAATATTTATTAAAATTAAGATTAAGATTATCCAAAGATATTTTAAACTCACTTGCTATGATGCCACATCTATGGTGGCAAAATAGACAAAAAGCAAAATTATTAAGACATATACAACATGATATTGGAATTTGGGCCAAGACAATAGTTGAACCATTGATAGGACTTGCTGAGGCATTTTTGTTTATCTTAGGTCCTACAATATTAGCAATTTATTATATTAAAATTAAATATTTAATTGTTTTAATCCCATTTATTTTGATTTTGTATTTAGTTATCTTTTACTCAAGAAGATATGTAAATAGGTTTGCTAATGAAGAAAATCAGTATGCTCTTAAGTCATCTTCAAATATTTATAACTTGTTAGAAGGTATAAGGGAAATCAAGGTTTTTGGTGTTATAAATACACACATCTCTAGAGTTATTGAGTCTATCGAAAAACATACTGCTTCATATGCAAAAAAAAGAATTACAATATTGATACCAGGGATATTTCTTATGCTAATAAGCTTTTGGGCTTTAGGTTTAAGTATTTTGTCAATTATTTTATTTGAATTAGATAAGTCAGAATTACTAACAGTGATTATTTTTTTGGGTGTCCTGGCAACTAGAATCATACCTCAAGTTACCGGCCTAATTTCTAAAATAAATATGTTGATTTCTAATAGTCCCTTTATAGAAAATCTTATAAAACTTTTAAAGGATTTAAATATAAACAAAGTAAAAGAATTAAAAAATGCAAAATTGAGTGTCTTGTCAAAAATTAATAAGATTACTTTCACTTATATTGGATTTAGATATGCAAACTCAAAAAAGAAAATATTAAATAACCTTAATTTCTCTTTGGAAAAAGGTAAAATTTATGGTCTGATTGGTGAATCAGGTTCTGGTAAAACCTCATTAATAAATATTATTCTAGGTTTAATTTTACAGACTGAAGGTAAAATTATGTTAAACAAACAAGAAGTTAATATTTTCAATAATGAAGAATGGTTTAAAAAAATAGCTTATATCCCTCAAGAACCTTTTTTATTTGATACATCATTAATAGAAAACATAACATTAGGTTCAAAGGAATTGGATAAACGTCTTATTAACTCTCTTGTAGAAAATCTCGATATTAAAAAGTTTCTTAACAAAAGAATAGAAAATGAAAATAATAACTTGGGAGATAGAGGGTTTAGTTTGTCTGGAGGAGAGAAAAAAAGAGTTATACTTGCAAGAGCTTTATGTAGAAAACCTGAATTTATTTTACTGGATGAAGCTACAGCAGGTCTGGATAAGTTAAGTGAAAAATTAGTTTATAATTTATTAAGTAAAATTAAGAAAGAAACATCTATTTTAATTGTTTCTCATGATATTAATTCACTAAATTTTTGTGATTATATTTTTAATTTAAAAAATGGCCACGTAAAAGTAACGAAGAAAATTTAGTACTTAACTTGAAATAATGAAATGGTTAATTTATAAATAAAAAAATTAAAAAATATTTTTTTAGCTTTTAATATAAAAAATCAGTTTATTTTATTTCAGAGAAATAAAGTTGAGAAATTTCTATCTGAATTTAGTTTTATTATAAATAATAGTTATGTTTTATAAAAAAATTGTAATTAAATTTTTGAGTATTTTTAATGAATTTTTAGATTCAATTAATTTTTTTTGGTTAATAAAACATAAATTATATATTAGCAAATTAAATGATATATTTTTAAAATTCAAAAAAAAATCAAATAATCTTAGGTCTTTAAATGTATTAATTGATGGCCTTTGGTACAACCAAAATTATTGGTTGCGTTATTTAATATTCAGACAATCTTTAAAGACAAAATATTGTTTTAAAGAGACTGTTATAATTGGAAAATTTAATAAATTTAAAATAAAAAAAACAATCTACGGTATTAAAATTAATAATTATTTTTTATACGATGAAATAAAAATTGAAAATAAATTAATACACAAATATTTTGATCCTATAAAAAACTCTATTAAAAATGGACAAGAATTTTTAAAATTAAAATTTCCAAATAAATTTCCATCAATAATTATTTACGATAGTATTTTAAAAAAACAAAGGTTAGCAACTTTAAATATAAATGATAAAAATTTTTTTAAATATTTAAAACAATGTATTAAAGAAATTTTGGTGGCTAAAAAGATTATTGAAAACGGAAATTACAATTTGATTATATCAAGTCACCCTTTTGATACAAAATATGGAGGATTAGTTTGGGCGGCTCTTAGAAAAGGGATAAGAGTGGTCATTCCATTTGGGGCGTTTGGACTTTTAAGATTTGTTAAAATGGAAAAGGTGGATGATATTTATAAATTATATGAAAACTATAATAAAGAATTTTTACAAAAAATTGAAATTGAAAAACAAGACAAGCTAATAAATATATCAAAAAAATATTTAAATGAGAGGTTTTCTGGAAAAACTTTTGATCATGCAGGTAAACTAGCATTCAAAAAAAACGCATCAAACTTGCTTATAGATAAAAAGAAAATTTGTAAGGCGTTTAATTGGAAATTCAATAAGCCTATAATTATTTTTTATGGTTCAAATTGGTTTGATTGGCCCCACCAATCTGGAATGAGTAATTTTAAGGATTTTTATGAATGGACCATATTTACTTGTAATTCTATAAAAAGAGATAATAGGTATAATTATATTTTTAAACCACACCCTTGCGAACATTTATATGGAGGTCCTAGTCTATCAAATGTTATAAAAGATTTTCTTAAATTTGAACATATTAAATTATCTAATAAAGAATGGGATTCATCTAGATTAATGCTAGCTTCTAGTGGAATAATTACATTTCATGGTACAATAGGCATTGAGTCAGCTGCTATAGGCAAACCAGTTTTAGTGCCAGATAAAGGTAAATATGAGTCTTCAGGATTTGTTCTTAATGCTAAAAATAAATCAGCGTATAAAAATTTTTTAAATGAAGATTGGATTAATAAAAAATTTTTTAAACAATCTAGAAATCTTGCACTTTTATTTGCAGCATTTTGGTTTGCAAAACCAAAATGGCAAAAACAATTGGTATATTTTGATGATATTTTTCAAGATGATTTGATGAACAAAACTCCTAAACTATTGTCTCAAAATATCAAAAACCTTGGTATTGAGCTAGATAATGTATCAGAATGGTTTTCTTCTAAGGTTAAGCATTATCAAAAATATAAAATTTTAAATAATGATAATTATTAAGAAAGCTTAAAAGAAACATGAAAATAATTTGTTCTATATGTGCTAGAGGTGGTAGCGAGGGATTAAAAAATAAAAATATAAAACCTATGAATGGTAAGCCATTGATAGTGTGGTCAATTGAACAAGCTTTAAGATCAAAATATATTGATAAAGTAATTATTTCTACAGATTCAAAGGATATTGCTGATATAGCAATCAAAGCTGGAGCAGATGTTCCTGAATTAAGGCCAAAAAAATTATCAGGTAACAATGTAGAAAAATTCTTAGTTATGAAATATATCTTTGATTTAGCATGTAAATTCTATAATAAACAGTTTGAATATTTAATTGATCTTGATTGTACAAATCCTTTAAGAGATACGTCTGATATTGATAGTATGATTGAATTTTTTACAGTAAATAAAAAAAAGGGAGATATGATCCTTACAACTGCAGAAGCAAGAAAGAATCCTTTTTTTAATTTATTGATTAAAAATACAAATGGTCATTTAGATATTTGTCTTAAGGATAAAAAAAATGTTATCAGAAGACAGGATGCTCCTTCAGTATTAGAACATGTAGCTAGTATATACATTATGAAAAATGAGTATCTTAAAAAGAGTAATTCACTTTTCGAAGGCAAAGTCTTAGGGTATGATATTGGTCAAGAAAAAAGTTTTGATGTAGACAACGAATTTGATTGGGAAATTATTTCATACTTAATGAGAAAAAAAAATGTATATAAAAAATAATAATTTTTCATTAAAAAATAAAAATATACTTTTGATAGGGTGTAATGGCGTTCTTGGCAATGCATATGCAAATTATCTTAATGGTAGATGTAATAAATTGATTTTGGCTGATATAGACTTTTCATTTACAGAAACTATGACTTCCAGAGATAAAACAGAAATAGTAACAAAAAAAACTGATGTCGGAAGCGAAAAAAAAATAGACAACTTGTTTGAAATGATTGAAAAAAAATGTGACTTACATGGTGTTATTTATAATGCGGCTGTTACTAGTGAGTTTTTAAATAAACAAAGTAAAGGTGACCCATTTCCTGACTTTGAAGATTATCCACTAGACCTATTTAACTACACATTAAAAATAAATTTAGTTGGATGTTTTTTAGTAATGAAAAAATGCTCTAAAATATTTAACAAACAGAAATATGGCTCCTTGATAAATGTATCAAGTATCTATTCATTGGTTGCACCTGATCACAGAGTTTATAATGATGAAGAGTTTAATACATTCCCTGGTTATGCAGCTTCAAAGTCTGGTATGTTAGGCTTGACCAAATGGGCCTCCACTTTATGGGCTGAAAATGGAGTAAGAATAAACTCTGTTTCACCAGGCGGAATATATAATAATCATTCTGATACATTTAAAAAGAAATATGAATTAAAAACACCTATGAAAAGGATGGGGAATCCTGATGATTTATTAGGAATCATTCATTATTTGCTTAGTGATGCAAGCACTTATGTGACTGGGCAAAATTTTG
>MDSW01190625.1_pt1 | contig 13997 bp, 16 predicted proteins | sample 811171 | NCBI WGS metagenome assembly MDSW01 (sample SAMN05326641, study PRJNA326480) | marine metagenome | isolation source: seawater | place: Atlantic Ocean: North West | collected 2012 | reverse complement strand
TTCTGAATCTTTTTCTAGATTATTTTTAGAATCATTTTCGATTCCATCAATAATCTCCTTTTTGCTAGAGTCTACAGCATCTCTGAATTCATTTATTCCTTGCCCTAGGCCTCTAGCTAATTCGGGCAAACGTTTTGCTCCAAAGAGAATCAATACAACGACAAGAATTAATAAAATTTCCCAAGGGCCAAGGTTAAAAAATGCTAGATTAATATTTTCAAGTGCCATTTTTTCTCCTTACTAAATTAACGCAAATATCTTAAAATATAATATGCAACTGAAATACCGACAACACTAGTAAAATTAAAACTCATTGATAATCCAAATTTTAAAACTATTACCTTTAAATCAATTATAAATACACCAAGTTCGTTACTTACAATTCCGCCTAAATCAAATGTAATGGATGTTAAAAAGAAGTCTTTTACTACACCCTCAGGTAATATTAAAGCAAAAAGATTACCAATGACACCACCAAATAATGCACCAACTAATAATGATAATGTTATTATGTGTACCTGACGTTTTTGCATTATTTTATATTTTCTGTAACCAGATTATTTGATACATACTAAATGCTTTTGGGCTTCATTTTTAATATCCATAAAAATGTGTTTGTTATTATGTAACCTATGCATATTGGGAACAAAGCAAAACCCTTCCAAATTAATAATGTTAATGAACAGGCTAGTAATATCATTAATAAAACAGTATTCGACTGGCTAGACTTTAATGTAATTAATGGAACCTTCGGGAATGGGATAGGACTTAACATTAAAACACCGAGCATTAACACCATCAATAGTGCGATATTTGGATTACCATAGAACCCTCCTCCAACAATATGATTATTGAAATACATAAAAGCCAATATCGTAACAGTAGAAATTGGTGTAGACAAACCAATAAAATAGCTTTTATGTCCATTTTCATCTGTGTCAAGATTATATTTGGCTAACCTAACAGTCCCACATATGAGAGGAATAAAACTAATAATTGCACCCAAAAAGAAAGGCAGATTTCCAGCATATAGATTAAAGACTAAAAATGATGGTGCGACACAAAATGAAACAGTATCCGCTAGTGAATCAAATTCAACACCAAACTTGGATGAGATACCTAATAACCTTGCTATCTTACCATCAAAAATATCTAGCAAACCAGCTAATAATATAAAAAGTCCCGCATTATAATACTCACCCTGCATAATCAAAATAATTGAAATAAATCCAAAGAACATATTCGCAATAGTAAGCGTGTTCGGGAAGAATCTCTTTTTGGATCTTTTTACTTTTTTATTTTTCATATTTTCCAATAACGGTCTCCCCACCGAGTACTTTTTGATCAAGTTCAATTTGCAAATTAATTTTAGCAGGGAGTATAATATCTGTTCTGGAACCAAACCTAATAAAACCTAGCCTTCCTCCAGCTTGCATTTTTTCACCTACATTAGCATAGCACAATATTCTCCTAGCAACTAGACCTGCTATTTGCTTGATCTTAATAATTCCAAATTTTGTTTGGATTTTAATCTCCGTTCTTTCATTAAGGTCGGATGCCTTGTGGTCAAATGCTGCTAGGAACTTTCCTTTAAAATACTGAACATCAACAAATTTCCCATCTACAGGCATTCTATTTGCGTGCACATTGAAGACACTCAGAAAAATAGAGACGATCTTAAGTTTTTCTCCATTAATTGGATCATCAATCTCATCTATCTTAATAATCTTTCCATCTGCAGGAGCTAAGATCAAATTATCTTGCTCGGGTATGTTTCTTTTAGGATCACGAAAAAAATTAAGGCAAAAGATCGTGAGTACTGTCAGGATGGAAGTTGCAATGTGAATGCTACTTGTATCATACAGATAACTAGAGATTGTACTTAGCAGTAGAAGTATGGAAAGTGGAATTAATATAATATTCCCCTCAGATGCTAGTTTCAATTATAACTCCCAAGTTTAAGTTTAATTTTAAAATATCCATCATCTCTATATATATTTAGTTTTATTGTATCCCCTGATCGTAAATCTTTTTCAGCAATTATATCTCTTATATCTGATGGTGAATTTACCTTTTGCCCAGCTGCAGAAACAATAATATCACCAATAATTATTCCTGCTTTCTGAGCTGCACTATTTCTATCTACATGAACTACAATAACACCATCTCTAAAAGGAATGTTTAAATGTCTAATCATACTTCTGGTTAATGGCTGAACGACTAACCCAGTGGTAAAACTTCTATCAATACTTCCAAAAGTTTTAAGCTCTTTGGCAATGCGTTTTGCAGTATTTATGGGTATTGCAAAACCAATACCGATCGACCCCCTGTTATAGTTCGATCCTGTAAATATAAAAGTATTAATACCTATAACTTCCCCCTTGGCATTAACCAATGGTCCACCTGAATTGCCTGGATTTATGGCAGCATCAGTCTGTATCATATTTTGTAATACTCTGCCTGATTCTTTTTGCATACCAAAATCCATATGATTAGCACTAACTATTCCGATACTTGCAGTGGGTTGATTACTTATACTAAAAAGCTCAAAAGGATTGCCCAATGCAACCACCCACTCGCCGATGATCAGGTCATCAGAATCACCCATTTCAGCATATGGGAAATTTTTTCCATTAAGCAATAATAACGCTAAATCTGAAGTTTTATCAATGCCAATCACTTCAGCATCATACTCATCACCTCCAGATAAAGTAACGGTAATTTTTGATGCATTTTCTACAACATGAGTATTTGTTAATACATAACCATCCGGACTAATAACCACACCACTTCCAGAACTTTTCATAGGGTATATTTCAGGAGGAAAAAAATAACGAAAAAATGGATCTTGCGTTGAAAAGGCACTCACATTTTGCTGAACATTAATACAGGCTATTGAGGGGCCTACTTTTTCAATAGCTCTTGTGATAGCGGTTCTTCTGGATATATCAATGTCATGCTGACAAAGTGTTACATTTATCATTACTAAAATAAATAACGTAATAAATTTTTTATTGGTATTTATCATATTCTACTTTCAAGAGTATAAGACCATTTGCAGGTGCACGGTGAATTTGTACATTTTTTCTTGGTTCATGCAATAATGAACTAAGATATTCCTTTGGATACTGCCCCCTGCTCGCTTGGACCATTGTGCCTACTAGATAGCGAACCATGTGATGGAGAAAACGATTACCTGATATATCATAAAAGAGCATTTTATCTTTTTTTTTCCATACTGATTCATATATTATCGACTTGGTATTTTTTTGTTCGGGTCTGTATTTACAAAATGATAAAAAATCATGTTCACCTATTATCATTCCTGATAATTCTTTAAGCATTTTTATGTCAACATTATTGATTATCCATGCTTGGTTTTTATACAATAATGAACTGCCTAGATAAATCTGATAACGATACCACCTCTTTTTCGCATCAAAACGTGATTCAAAATCACTGGCAACTTTTTCAATAGACATAATTTTACAATCTTGCGATGTATTAAAATTAATTGCGTTACAAAGATCAAAAGATTTTAGATTGGTATTTAAATCAAAATGCGCAACCTGGCCATATGCATGCACTCCTGAATCAGTCCTGCCTGCCCCATGAACAACAATTCTATCTTTTAACCCAGAGATAATACTCAATGCATTTTCTATCTCTCCTTGCACTGTTTTCTTATTTTTCTGAAGTTGCCAACCACTAAATGATGAGCCATCATATTGTATTGTGATTTTATATCTATTCAAGTTTCTAAATTTATTTTTGCTTAATAATTATTGATTTTTTAAATCTAATTGCAGATTAAATAGATAACGGATATCATTATTATTTATTTCTATAACTGGTGATAAGGAGAGCCTATTATTATTTTTTAATCTTGTTAAATAAAGGGTGTTTATACCAGAAACGATATGGTTAAGCAAAATCCCACCAATAATGAATTTTCCTGTAAAAAATAATTTATCACTATTAATTCTCATTCTTTCAAATCGTGTTCGGAGACTACTACCACCCTCCCAAAGCCAAGGGTATGATGACCACTGTCCTTCTTTGCCATCTCTCATCCTAAGATGTTCTTCATCAAATGCTTGATTAGAATTGTAATTTCCTATATCTACCCAATATTTATGGTCATTTATATTTTTTGCCCCAGCATGCTCATTAGCAAAAGTAATATATTTATTTCGTTCCATCTCTCCTAATTTGTAAGCAGTTAAACAGCCAATCATTAGGATAGTTTCAGTATGAATGAAAAATCGGGATGATTTTTGGTACCCTAAAGATGCTTCACCCCATCCGGGCACTAATAATGATTTAACCATCGGAGGTGTTGCCGTAGCACCAAATAATAGGCTTAAATAGATTAGACTTACATAAAGCGCTTTTTGCATGATAATAATGATATTAATAATGTAATTAAAAAACAAATAAGAGCAAATATATCTCCATAGGATGAATAAATACTTCCGCTCTTGGAAATATTAATAATTTCCTGAAATATTGATTGTGTGTTTAAACCTACCTTTGACTGAACTGTTCCATCAGGTCTAATTACACCTGAGATTCCTGTATTTGCTGACCTCAATATTGGTATTCGGTTCTCAATGGCCCTTATCTTTGCTAATTCAAAGTGTTGGTAGGGTCCATAAGAATTTCCAAGCCAACCATCATTAGCCTGGATAATTAACAAATCCGCCCCTCTACAAACAAACTCCCTGACTATTCTTGGTATACTTGATTCATAGCATATTATATCAGAAAAAGAAATACCTTTCCAATTAAACAACTTATAATCTACACCAGATCTAAAACTGCCTCGATCAACATTGATATTCAACCAAGTCAATGGATGAAATATACTTGGAAATAAGTCATATTCAGCAAATGGCACCAAATGTATCTTTGAATAAAGCTCGAAATCATTATGTGGTGTAAGCCACATTGCACTATTATAATAGTTCTTCTTTTTATTTTCTAATTCTACATGTATAGTCCCAGTTAATAGAGGAATATTGGACATGTCAACTGTTTCCTGTAACATACTCCTTGTTATATTATCCATAGTCAAATATGAAGGGAGAGCTGTTTCTGGGAAAACAATGATATCAGGATCCATTTTTGTTGCTTCCTTGTGTAATGAATCCATAAATGCAATGACTCTCTTCTTTTCATTCCATTTTTTATTAGGATCAATATTTGGCTGGACGACAACTGTGTTAATTTTTTCTCCATTATTTTGAAGGGATGCTATTCTTGCCCAGCCTACTAAGGATATTCCAAGATAAAAGATCATGATCGGCAAAAGACCATTTTTGACAATTGAATTTTTTTTAATTGAATAATAGATGATTACATTTATACTCATAATAATAAAAGATATTCCATAAGATCCCGTTATTTCCATAATCTGTATCTGATAAATATATTTTGATTGTGTCAGAGCTAGATTTGACCAAGGAAAACCTAGTGGCCCAAAACTACGAATCCATTCCATAGTTACAATGATAAACGGCAAAATAAAACTACCAGTAGATTTCCTCAAATAGGTTGATACAAGTGAAAATATAAATCCCACTAAACACCAGTATAGTGACAAATATAATACTGCAGCAACAAGACTAGATATCACAGTTAAAAAACTCGCTCCCGAATTTGCCCCGATCCAATAAAATGCAATTAGATTGTATACTAAACCAAATATGTAGCCGTTAATTATATTAACTCTCATATTTCCATTGTGAAAAATATTAATTAAGGGTACAAAACCTACCATAGCAATGAAACCAAGATTAAATGGATGATAGGCTATACCAACCAGAGCTCCAGATAATATTGCTTGGGCAAAAGGATTTAAGCTAAATAAATATTTCAATTAGAATTTTTATCTAAATATTGTTGCAATATTATTGCAGCAGCAGTTCTATCAACCTCAAATTTATTATGTCCAGTTTTTACATTTTGTAGTACTAACGAATTTTTAGCTACTATGGAACTAAATCGTTCATCTTCATATATAATAGTTAAGTTTAGTTTTGATAGGTGTTTTTTAAACTTTCTTACTTTTTTTGTTTGTGTGGAATCCTCTCCTTTCATATTTAGAGGGAGACCTAGAACAATAATTTCAATTTCTTTTTTAAAAACAATTTTTTTTATATCTATAATCAAATCTTTTTGAGATACATATTCTAGTGTTTTATATGGTGATGCGATAAGCTTTAGTCTATCAGATAATGCTAACCCAACTCTTTTTTCACCAAAATCTATTCCTAAAGCTCTGGTCATATAATCAATTATATCGGCTTCTTGTGATGATTTTTTATAATTTTACCAGGTTTAAAACGAGTCTTTTTATGTGCAGGTACAAAAATTTCTTCATTAGTTTTTGGATTTCTAGCTCTAGGTTTTGCTTTAGTTGGTTTTGATTCAAGCACACCAAAATTTCTTACCTCAATCCTTATGTAGGGTTTGTCTTCACATAATAGTTCTCTTAAAACATTGAATACTTCATTAGTATATACTAATGACTTTCTAGTACTTAAACCTAGCTTACTACCAAGATTTTTAGCTATGTCTCTCTTCGTATATGTGGTTATACGCATTTTATCTCCCTACCCTTTCTACCTTGTCTACATTTTTAATGAAAGACAATTTTTTTATCAACCTATCTAACTGTCTCTTATTCTTTATTTGAACAATAAAAAAAGCTGTAGCTACAGCGCCATTAACCTTAATATCAACACTTACAATATTTATGTTTTGCCCGCCAATACATTCAGATAAATTTTTCAACAAACCTTTATAATCCAAACCCACTATTTTTAACTTAGAATTGAAGTTTGTATCCTTTGGAATATTCCAGTCTACGGGAACCAGGCGCTCTTGCTCCTGTGTTATAAGAGGGAGGCTGTGGCACTTAGTTCTATGAACTGTTAGTCCTCTTCCTCTCGTAACAAAACCAGTGACATCATCACCAGGGATAGGACTACAGCATTTACCATATTTTATCATTAGATTTTGGATACCATCTAATAAGATTCCATCCTTCGGGCGTAGAACATGATCAATAGCATTTCCTAATTTTTTATAAGCGGGTGTATCTTGAGTTGAGTTATTAGGATTAATTTTATTATGAATCTCTCTAAAAGATAAATTTCCATGGCCAATAGCGGATAGGTAAGAATCTTCATTATTAAACCCAAAATTTGAATATGCATCTAAATATTCTTGTTTAAGATTATAAATTTTTAATCTTCTAAGTGTTTTAAATAAAATCTCTTTACCTAGTTTAATACTTTCATTAATACTTTCATTTTTCAAGTATTTATTTATGGAGTTCCTAGCCTTGCTAGTAACTACAAATTTTTGCCAGTTAATACTAGGGGTTTGCTTTTTACCTGTGATTATTTCAACTACATCTCCACTTTTAAGTTCTACATTTAATGTAACAAGCTGATGATTAACTTTTGCACCTAAACAATGCATCCCAATCTGGGTATGGACTTGAAAAGCAAAATCTACAGGTGTAGAGCCAATGGGAAGCTGGATTAAATCACCAGCTGGGGTAAAAACATAAATCTCACCATCAAATAGATCAATCTTTAATAAATCCATAAATTCTTTAGGGTTACTTGATTCATTTTTTAATATTTCTATTAATTCCCTTAACCATTTAATATCGGTATTAATATCGTTTACAGTTTTACCACCTTCCTTATACATCCAATGAGATGCAATACCAATTTCTGCAGTTCTATCCATTTCTAGCGTTCTAATTTGTATCTCTACCATCTTTCCATCAGCTCCAATTATTGTTGTGTGAATGGATTGGTACCCATTTGATTTTGGAGTAGCAATAAAATCTTTAAACCTTTCTTGAACAGGAGTATAAATACTATGAACAACACCCAATGCAGTATAGCAATCTTCAACTCTTTCAACGATAATCCGTATTGCATAAATATCATATATTTCTTCAAAGTTTTTATTCCTATTTATCATTTTACCATAGATAGAATAATATGATTTAGAACGACCGTAAACATCAGGTTTAATTTTATACTTACCTAAACCTAATTCAATTGGATTGATGAAACTATTAATCAATTTTTTTCTCTGCCGATTTGTTGTTTTTAGTTTGGATTCTATTGATAAATAATCCTCCTTATGTAAGATCTTAAATGCTAAATCATCTAACTGGGATTTTACTGTCGCCATACCAAGTCTATGTGCTAATGGAGAATAAACATCTCTAGTCTCTATGGCTATTCGATGCTGTTTTAATTTTGGCAGATATTCTATAGTCCTCATATTATGCATTCTATCCGCAAACTTAATAATAATTACCCTGATATCTTTTGCTACGGATAGTAGCATTTTCATAAAATTCCCAGCCTGCTTTTCTTTGCGAGTACTGAATTCAATCCCACTTATTTTTGTGAGGCCATCAACAAGATTTGCTAAATCTTTATCAAATTCTTTTTCAAGGTCTTCTACAGTTATTTTGGTATCCTCAACTACATCATGAAGTAACCCAGCCATTATTGTTGTATAGTCCATGTTCCATGATGCTAAAGTTTCAGCAACTTCAATACAATGATTAAAGTACGGTTCTCCAGAAAGCCTTTTTTGTCCTTCATGATATCTATTCCCAAACTCATATGCTTTCCATAATATCTCTTTTAGATTATCTTTATCAGTATCTAAAGGTATAGACATCCTATTGAAAAGTTTTAAAAAAGACTTAGGATATTGGCCAAATAATTGTGGCGCCAATCTGGAAATAGGATTATCCATTAAAATGGAGGCTCAGAATTATGGGCTAGATTTTCAAAACGTGTATATCTATTGATAAATGCTGCTTCAACCGTATTTGTAGGACCATTTCTTTGCTTAGCCACTATGATTTCTGCTTTCCCATCATCTTCATCTTCTTTTGTGTATAACCATTTTCTGTACAAAAAAATTACTACATCAGCATCTTGCTCGATTGCGCCACTTTCTCTTAAATCTGAAAGCTGAGGTCTGTGAGAACCAGAACGCTGTTCTACTGCTCTTGATAATTGTGAAAGTGCTACAATTGGAATGTCTAATTCCTTAGCTAAAGCCTTCATTGATCTAGAAATTGTTGCAATTTCCTGCTGGCGACTTTCCACACCTTTTGGACCCTGCATCAACTGAAGATAATCAACTATAATCATATCAATATCCGCATCATTTTTTAATCTTCTTGCTTTTGCTCTAAGCTCAAGAATACTTAATGCAGGAGTATCATCCAGATAAATATCTGAATCGGACAGTGGCCCAACCGCTAAACTCAAATTTTTATATTTTGACTTAGGTAAATCACCTCGCCTAACGAGATTACTGTCCACACGTGCCTCTGAGCAAAGCAAACGCATAGCAAGCTGTTCACTTGCCATTTCTAAACTGAAAAAGCCAATTTTCTTTTTGCTATCGATTGCAGCATTTCTCATTATATTCAAAGCAAAAGATGTTTTACCCATGCCGGGCCTACCAGCAATAATTACAAGATCTCCATTTTGAAATCCAGTAGTTAATTGATCAAGCTCATGAAATCCTGAAGGGACTCCAATTACAGCTCCTCTATGAGCTGCAATTTTATCAATTTTATCGAAAGTTTTAACTAAAACCGGGTCAAGTTTTTCAAAGTCTTTTTGGAGCGCATCTTGTGTTATACTAAAAATGGATTTTTGAACTGACTCTAAAATATTTTCGACCTCTTGATTATCACTATATGCTTCTTTTGATATATCATTCGCTAAAAATATTAAATTTCTTAATATAGATTTTTCCATTACAATTTTTATGTAACGTTCGACATGTGCTGTCGTCGGCACTATTTCAATTAAACCACTTATATAGTAAGCTCCACCAGCTTTTTTTAAATGCTTCCTTTTCTTTAATAAATCAACAACTGAAACGGTATCTATAGGATCATTGTCTTTATTTAATTTCTCCATTGCTGAAAATATCAATGTGTGAGCATTCTTATAAAAATGTTCGGACTTGAGCTTTTTTTCAAAGGACTTATCTACTGCTTTTGCACTAGATAGCATTGATCCAAGAACAGCCTGCTCCGCTTCATCAGAATGAGGCTGGACATTTAAAATTTTATTTTTGTCTTGATCCATTGCTTTAAGATTTCAATAAATCCCTTATGCATTGAAAATCCTCCCAAACATCTATTTTTAGAGCTGGATTTCTCAATAAGGCAGCAGGGTGATAGGTTACGATTATTCTTATATTATTAAAAAAATATGTGTTTTTTCTCATATCTTTTATAAGTAAATCTTGTTTTAATAAAGTTTGTCCTGCTACTTTACCAAGTGCAACAATGAGTTTTGGTTTTATTAAATTTATTTGTTTAATCAAATAAGGAGTACATTGTTCAACTTCTGAGGCTAGAGGATTGCGATTTTCTGGAGGTCTACATTTAACTATATTTGCAATGAATACATTGTCATCCCTAGCAAAACCAATAGCATTTAATATTTTATCTAGAAGTTTCCCGGCATTGCCAACAAATGGTTTTCCTTTAGAATCCTCTTCTTCACCAGGACCCTCACCTACAAGTAGTAAATCCGCATTTGGATCTCCTGAACCAAAAACAATTTTATTTCTTGTAAGAGATAGATTACATTTTTCACAGTTTTTTATTGATGACTCTAGACTATCAAGATTTTTTTGGGAATGGTCTAAATTGGTGCATTCCTTAATGTAATTATCATCAATAATTGCATATATCTCATCACCAAATAGCTCAATATGTTGTCTAAGATATTTTTTGGCTACATTAACATCCATATAATTATGTAATTTTTTCTTTTTTACTCCATTTAACTTCACCGTCAATAAATTGTTCTATAGCCATACTCGTTGTCTTTTCTAATTCAATATAATCCTCAGGAGATTTCTCTTCTATCTCATCAAAAACACCATAATCTTCTTCCTCAGCATCTTTTATTGATGCTTGAACGATACGCTCGTCAAGTATTATTTTCGCTTGGCCAGACATTATACATACTGCCTCATACATATTTTCAACTTTTTCCTCAATATTTCTTAGGGGGATGGTTTTAATAGACATTAATGAACTCCTTTTGTTATATGATTAACTTTTTTAATAAAATCTTTAATTGCAACCTCAATATTATTATTAATTAATAGAGTATCAAATTGATCTTTATACTTCATTTCTTTGTCAAATCTTCTTAATCTTTTTTCAATAGTTTCATCTGTTTCACTTCCTCTGCTTTTTAATCTACCCCTCAAATGATTAATACTGGGAGGTATTATAAAAATTGAATAAGAATGATTTGGATATATTTTTTGAATAGAGGTTGTACCATTCACATCTAATTCAAGTAATACAATTTCATTTTTTTTAATTGAATCATTTAATCTTGATTTCATAGTACCATAGAAATTCCCATGAACGTTCTCCCATTCTGCAAACTCACCTGCATCTATCATCATAAGAAATTCTTTTTTTGTTTTAAAATAATAATCCTCTCCATCAACCTCACCATTTCTTGGCTCTCTTGTCGTACAAGATACTGACCAAACCAAATCTGGTCTGAGCTCCCTAATAGCTTTACAAAGCGTCGTCTTGCCTGAACCAGATGGAGCAGATACACAAATCAAATTTTTCATTATAATATATTTTGAACCTGTTCCCTAATTTTTTCAATCTCATTTTTCATTTCTACAACCTTAGTCGTAACACCATGAATTGGACTTTTGGACCCAATAGTATTTATTTCTCTATTTATTTCTTGGACTAAAAAATTCAGCCTTTTTCCAACAGGCTCGTCATATTTTAAATATTGTATAAAATTGTCCAGATGAATATGCGTCCTAACTATCTCCTCTGTTACATCTGAACGTTCAATTAAATAAGCTACCTCTTGCATCAATCTATTCTGATCTATAGAATCTTGATCAATTATAGAAATAATCTTCTCCCTCAACTCCCGATGCTTATTTCTAGGCATTTTATCTGATAACTTTTTAATAGCATTTAAATCTTTCTTCATAACCTTAATTCGATTAGTCAAATCTTTATATAATTGTTTTCCTTCAGAATTTCTCATTTTATTCAACTGCACAAGTGCATTCATAGTAGCATCAATTAATTTATCATCTTCATTAAAATCAGAATCGATAAAAGATAACATATCATTCAAATTAATAACTTCACTTAAGTTTAGTTTTTGATTATATCTTTTATCTATGTAATCTATTATACTAACAGTTTTTTCAAACCTTTCTAGGTTTAAAGTAATTTCCTGATCGTTCTTGGTATTATCTACCTCAATATAGACCTTTACACTACCTCTTTTAAGATCGCTAGTAATAATACGCCTGAAACTATCTTCAGCCTCAGGACTTAAGTTAAAGCCTAGAAACCTCAGATCAATATATCGAGAATTCAACGATTGAATCTCAACACTAACCTGACATCCACTACTTTTTGCTGATCCTCGACCAAACCCTGTCATACTTTTTATCATGAAATATTCCTAAAATTTTGCTCGATATTACAAAATGATCCACATTGATTTTCTAATTTAATTAAACACTTTCTTTTTTAGCCATTTAGATGATAGGTTTATAGTAATTAAATGATTTTTATCTATACCTGACAATGAATTATCAATAAGATATGCATAATCAATTGTCATATTTTCCCAAAATATTCCTAAACCTGTAGCAATAGCGCCATTGGGGTAAGTCCCAACCCTAGCAAAAATTTTTCTGTTATAGATTATCTCAATTCCTCCAGAAAATTCAATCGGAACAGTATCAAACAATAGTTCAGAATCAACAGTCCTTTCTTTTATTAGAATATCTAATCGACAAACTGGATTTATGGCTATGTCATACTTTTCCTGGAAAAATCGATGATGTGCGCCGATTGAAAAAGAACTAGGGGTTAATTCTATATCCCCATTGTCCCATAAAACCCCAGATGAGGGAGCATCATAAAACACAACCCCAATACTAGTACCATTTTTAAATGCTCTGAATGCGCCAAAATTCATCCCTGTGCCAAGCGCATAATTATCATCAAGAGTATGCAATAACAATTTCATACCTAATCCTAGCTTCCAACCTTTATACGGTTTGCTAATTGCACCAAATAGTCCAAATTGATTTTGACTAAAATAACTAATTTTTTTCGCATCAAGACGTTCGCCCTCATCTAAAATACCATTGTTCTCCCCTGGGTCAAAAGTACCAAAAACCCCATCATTACCCCAATCTAATAAAGCATTTCTTGTATCTGGTACACCACTAATTCCCTCATAAAGCAATGCAATACTAGCCCAACTGTTATCACTAATATTTTTATTAAAACTAATGAGTTCACTGTTTACCATACCTGCAATTCTGGATTGATGAGTTAGTCCAATTTTTTCATTATGTACACTCGCTAATGCAGGATTAACTAAAGCAATACCTGATGATTCAATATGATAGGCAATGGTAGAAAAAGATAATGCAGTAATGCGCGAATCAGATACTCTATTAAAGAGCCCCCACCCATGACTAACAGAATAAATTTCGGCATTAAGTCTAAATAAATTAAAAATAAAAAATAGGCTAACAATTATATTTTTTTTTGATATCATTTAGGATTCTAAGTGCTTCTATAGGTGTTATTTCATCAATATTTATTTCTTTTATTTGATCAATTACAGGTTTTATATCTATATCATCATTAACATCATTTATAATCTTACTGTCAATTAATGTTTCAAACATTTTATTATTATTTTCAAATTTACGTTTCAATATTGCCTTAGCTCTATTTACGATAGAAATTGGCAATCCAGCCATTTTTGCTACCTGTATACCGTAGCTTTTATTTCCTGAACCTTTAATAATTTTTCTTAAAAAGATGATTTTATCATTATGCTCTTTCACTGCAATGTGGTAGTTCTTTAAACGCACTAATTGATCCT
>MDSW01072087.1_pt1 | contig 13997 bp, 12 predicted proteins | sample 811171 | NCBI WGS metagenome assembly MDSW01 (sample SAMN05326641, study PRJNA326480) | marine metagenome | isolation source: seawater | place: Atlantic Ocean: North West | collected 2012 | reverse complement strand
GCGCGCCAAGCGCGGCCGTGGTGGCGCCGGTGGGAATCAGCGCGGCGGAATCGTGGGTGGTCAGCTGCAGCACCTGATCGGTCACCGCAAGCAGCAGCGCCCCGAGCACCGGCGCCCAGACCAGCCGCGCCTTGAGCGTACGCGCGCCGGCCAGACGCACGATGGACGGCGCGGCCAGGCCCACGAAACCGATCACGCCCAGCTCTACCACCACGACAGAGGCAACGAACACGGCCACGCCCAGCGCGCCGGCGCGCAGATACTGCAGCGACACACCGAGATTCTTCGCGTTCACATCGTCGAGATCGAGCAGCGCGAGCGCCCGCGAGAGCGCGGTGGCGGCCAACGCGCCGATCGCCAGCCGCGGCAGCAGATAGAACACGCCGTCCCAGTTGTTCTGGGCCAGCGAACCCGCGCCCCAGATCATCATCCCGCGCAGCGCTTCCTGATTGAACAGCAGCAGCACGACCACCAGCGCGCCGAGATAGAGATTGACCACCAGCCCCGCGAGTACGACGACCGTGGGCGCCAGCGCGCGTCGCCAGGCGAGCGCGAACACAAGCCCCATGGCGGCCGCGCCGCCGACAAAACCCACCACGCCGCGCACATGCAACAACAGCCAGGGCGCGAACAGCGTGGCCAGCAACAACGCCAGATGCACGCCGCTGACCACGCCGAGCGTCGTCGGTGCCGCCAGCGGGTTGCGCAACGTCTGCTGCATGAGTACGCCCGCCAGCGCGAGTCCGGCACCGCCCAACAGCGATGCCACCAGCCGCGGCAGCCAGTTGTAGCGCAGCAGTATGCTGGTCAGAGAATCGCCGGGCGCCGCCAACATGCCCAGGCCACCCGGCATGATCGTGGCCAGCGCCCACACACAGGCCACGCCGAGCACGACAAGAAACAGGCCGCACAGACGCGCGGGCGTCACGGCGCACTCTCCGGCGTCTGTGTTTCGTCAGCCGTCTCGCGGCCGTCGTAGGCCGCGGCGAGTCCGCGCGCGAAACGCGTCGCCGAGGGCAGCCCGCCAAAGCTCCAGACCGCGGGCAGATCGAGGATCGGCCGGTCGCGCACGGCGGGCAGGCTCTGCCAAAGCACGCTGCTGGCGATCTCCTCGGCCACGCCGACCGGCATGGGATCGAGCACCGCCATGCGGGCATTCTCGATCGCCGCGAGTCGCTCGATCGGCACCAGCGCAAAGCCCCAGAAGTTGGTCTGTTCCTGCCAGGCGTTGGCCACCCCCATGCGGGTCATGACGTTGCCAATGAGGCTGTTGTCGCCGAAAACGCGCACATGGCGAGCATCGATGAACTGGATGACGAGCAACGGCTCGGGGTCCGCGGGCAGGCGTCTGGCCGACGCCTCGATGTCGGCCCGGGTCGTTTCGATCAGCTGCTCGGCGGCGGCCTCACGATGCACCAGCCGGGCGAGCTTGCGGGTGGACTCGACGGTGTTATCCCAGGCCGAGCCCTCGTGGTAGTAGACATCGATACTCTCGACCGAGGCGACCTGGGCGAGGCGCGTGCGCGAGTTCGCGTACATCGGCGTGATCGTGATCGCGTCGAGATCCAGCTGCGACAGCAGTTCCATGTTCGGCTGCACGCGCAGGCCGAGCTCGCGTACCGAATCCGGCACGGCCGGGCCGCCGACCCAGTCGCCATACGAGGCGATCTGCGCCATGGCGACCGGCGGCGCGCCGATCGCGATGAGCGTCTGGGCCTGGCCCCAGTCGATGGCAGCGACGCGCGGCGTGGGCTGCGCATTCGCCACGCACAGGCCGCCCGAAACAAACAGGGCCAGCCCCACGAGCCAGCCCACAAGACACGAGCGCCTCGCGCCCGCGAAGCGTCGCGCGCGTGCGGCCCGCGTCACTGGACGACGGCGATCGGGTGATTGTCGGCAGGATGCGGCATCACGCTCATGCGGATGCCGTAGATCGCTTCCAGGGTGGCATCGCGCATGAGTTCGCTCGGCGCCCCCTGTGCGAGCAGCCGGCCGTCGCGTAGCGCCACGAGGTGGTCGCAGTAACGCGAGACCATGTTCACGTCGTGCAGCACGATGATCACGCCCAGCCCGAGCGAACCGGCCAGTTCGCGGATCAGCGCCAGCGTATCGACCTGATGGGCGATATCCAGCGCCGACAGCGGCTCGTCGAGCAGCAGAAAGCGGCTGCCCTGGGCCAGCAGCATGGCGATCCAGACGTGTTGCTTCTCGCCGCCGGAGAGCGTGTCGACCATGCGGTCGCTCATGCTGGCGGTATGGGTGAGATCGAGCGCGCGTTCGACCTGGCGCTTGTCCTCGCGCGACATCCGCCCGAGCAGTCCATGCCAGGGGTAGCGGCCGAAAGCCACGAGTTCCCGCACCGTCAGGCTGGAAGCGCTGGGCAGATGCTGCGGCAGGTAGGCCACCTCGCGCGCGAACTCGCGATGCCCCCAGCGATCGATGGAACGCCCGTTGAGACAGATCTCGCCGCAACTGGCGCACTGCTGGCGCGCCATCAGCTTGAGCAGCGTGGATTTGCCGGAGCCGTTGTGTCCGATCAAGCCATAGACCAGACCCTGCTTGAAGCACAGGTCGGTGGCTTCGAGCAGGCAACGGCCATTGACCTCGAAGCGAGCGGCATTGAGTTCGAACATGACCTTCTCCGCGGCGTTCGCGGTCGGCGCGCGGCCGCGCGTGATTCGGCAAAGACAGCCGGAGAATAAGCTAAATACGAATGCTTATCAAAAAGGAGGCGCGCCGCCTTGGCGCCGCGCAAAAGCCCGCGAAGCGCGCCGCCCGGGCGCCGGCGCACGTGCTCGCGAGCCTTGCGTCGGGGGCTTAAGCTGATCGCTATCGCCTCAACCAAGGAACGACCGGTCATGTCGATTCTGCAGAAACTGCGCGCCTGGCTCGGCTTTTCCGAACAGCGCGAGGCCGCCCCGCCGCCCGGCCATTCCGCACCGCAGGCCACGGCCGAGAAACGCCCGACACCGGTGGGCGTCATCGCGCTCGAACAGGCCTATGCGGCCTATCAGGACGGCGCGCGCTTCATCGACGTGCGTGAGCCCGACGAATGGGCGAACGGCCATATCGCGGGCGCCGTACATCACCCGGTGGGCGGTCTCGAACAGCAGGCAGAGATCACCGTCACGCGCGACACGCCGGTCGTCACCTACTGCGCCGCGGGCGCACGGGCGGCGCGCGCCGCCTCGGCCCTGGCCGCCAACGGTTACACCGACGTTCAGGCCTTGCAGAGCGGTTATGCGGACTGGGCTGCGGCCGGTTACCCGGTCGAACGCCCGGATCACGACGCCGCCCCGTGACGACCACTCGGCGGGCCCTGCTAGTCGGCGCGGGCCATGCGCATCTGCACGTTGCCGCACACGCCGACCGGCTGGCGCGCGCTGAGCTCGAGGTCACCCTGATCGACCCCGGCACGTTCTGGTACTCGGGCCGCGCGACCGGCATGCTCGGCGGACAGTTCACCGCGGCGCAGGACCAGATCGATCCGCGTGCGGTGATCGAACACTCTGGCGGGCGATTCATCGCCGGGCGTGTCGAGCACATTGATCGCGCGGCACGACAAGTGCGGCTGGACGACGGCCGGCACTGCGACTACGACTGGCTATCCATCAACGTTGGCAGTGGTGTTCGCCAGCATGCGATCACCGGCTGCGCGGACGACACGAGCTGCTGGCCGGTCAAGCCGATCGCGCAGCTCGACCGCCTGCACCGGACACTCAAGCACGCCTACGACGCCGGCAAAACGCCCGCGGTGGTCGTGGTCGGCGGCGGCGCTACCGGCTGCGAAATCGCGGCCAATATCGCTGCACTCGCCCGACGCGCGTCGCGCCCGGCGACCGTCACCCTGCTGCAGGCGCACGACCGCCTCGCCCCGGCCCTGCCCGACGGCGCCAGCCGCCGTCTTGCCCACTGCCTACAGGCCATGGGCATCACGCTGAAATTCAACACGCGGGCCGTCGAGCGCCACGGCGCGACCCTCACGCTCGACAGCGATGCGTCGATCGCAGCGGATCACGTGGTGCTCGCGACCGGGCTGGCCGCGCCCGCCTGGCTCGGCGGGCTGGGCCTGTGTTTCGATGATGGCGTGGTCGTCGACGACACGCTGCGCAGCGTCGACGACCCGCGCCTGTTCGCGGTCGGCGACTGTGCTCGCAGCGACACGCACGACCGGCCGCGTCTGGGCGTATTCGGGGTGCGCCAGGCGCCGGTACTGCTGGCCAATCTGGAAGCCGTCGCGACCGGCGCACCGCTGCAGCGCTACACGCCGCAATCGAAATGGTTGTCGATTCTGGATCTCGGCGACGGCACCGGGCTGGCGACCCGTGGCAGGCACTGGTGGCACGGGCGCACGAGCGCGTGGCTCAAGCACTGGCTGGACCGCCGCTTCATCGACAGCTATCGCTGACGTTCGGGCGCATTTTCGCGCACGGCTACGCGCGACCGGCACGTGCTGCGCTGCGCCATCACCGCGCGCCGTTTACGGCCAAACGCAGGCATGCTTGCGCCTCGCGGCGCGTGCCCGCTCCCGGGCGCAGCATACGCACGGCGACACACGTTGACGCGCACCGTACGGACGCCGATATTGAGCGTTTTACCCACCGGCGCCTGCGCTATGCATACACTGGGCACTGCCGCTGTGATCGGGAGAGACACGTTGCAACGCCGAGACCGCATCCATCTTCGAGGCACGCGCTGATGAGCGCCGTGATCGAGGCCATCGAGTACATGCTGCCGGCGCGCACCGAGTCGATCGAGGAGATCGCGGCGCGCTTTCCGAACTGGCCGCTGGAGAAGATCGCCGAAAAGACCGGCATCCGGGCCCGCCATGTCGCCGCCGACGAGGAATGCGCTTCGGACTTCGGCGTGATTGCGGCGCGCGATTTGATCGAGCGCACCGGCACGGACCCCGCCGAGATCGATTACCTGATCTTCTGCACCCAGAGCCCGGACTACCTGGCGCCGACCACCGCCTGCCTGGTGCAGGAACGGCTCGGCCTGCCCACCCATATCGGCGCGCTGGATATCAATCTCGGGTGTTCCGGCTATATCTATGCGCTCGGCGTGGCCAAGGCGCTGATCGAAACCGGCCAGTCCCAGAAATTGCTGCTGGTCACCGCCGACACCTACAGCAAGTTCGTCAATCCGGGCGACAAGAGCGTACGCGCGCTGTTCGGCGATGCCGCGGCGGCCACGCTCATGAGCGCGCGCGAGGGCGCGCCGAGCATCGGTCCTTTCGTTTACGGCACCGACGGCCGCGGCGCACAGGATCTCATCGTGCCCAACAGCGGCCTGCGCAATCGCGCGGCCGAGCTGCCGATCGAGGAATACACCGACCGCCACGGCAACACGCGCAGCGATCACAACATCTACATGAACGGTCGCGCGGTGATCGAATTCACCCTGCGCGAAGTGCCCAAGGCCATCGACGCTTTGTGCACGAAGGCCGGCGTCCGTCTCGACGAGATCGACGCCGTGGTTCCCCACCAGGCCAGTGCCACGGTGCTCGAAGGCATTCGCAAGAAACTCGACCTGCCGCGCGAGCGCTTCGTGGTGTGCATGGAGGACATCGGCAACACCGTGTCCTGCAGTGTGCCGATCGCCATGAAACGCGCCATCGGCAACGGCCAGATCAAGCCGGGCGCCCTGCTTCTGCTGGTCGGCTTCGGCGTGGGCCTGTCGTGGGGCGCGACGCTCGTGCGTCTGCCGACGGATTTCGCCATCGACTGAGCGGCCGGCCTGCGGGCGCGTCGCGGCCGAACGCCGCCGCCCGTCACGCCAACCTGAAAACGCGCTATTCGAGCGCCGTAAGCGCTCCCACCCGGGGCTTTTTTCGCATCGCGCGCGACAATCGGGGCGGCACCGCCCACTGCCACGAAAATTTAATCTTCCAGCCTATTCAGAAGCGCGCCCGCGCGCCGTAAAATAGGTGCCATACAGCCACTCGGCGGTCGCCGAGCGTCGTTCATCAGCCTTAAGTAGTTGCCGTGAAAGCGCTGATCTCGTTCGGTTTGACCCTTCACCGTGGTTACGCGGCCGTACACGCGCGCCTGTCGCGCACGCGCACCCTGTTCGCCTGGTGGTGGATGCTGCGCTCGCGCGATTACGTCGTGCTGCGCGACCTGGTCGTCAGCGCACCCGGCACCGTGATTCATATCGGCCTGCTCGTCGTGAGCACGCGCGGCGTGTTCGTGGTGAAGACCCTCGATTCAAACGACGTGAACGGCTCGGTGCCGGCAAACGGGTTCGAACGCGGTCAACCGGTCGTGGCCTACTACGACGACCCCATGCATGATTGCGAGGAGCACGCCCGTCAGATCGCGCACGTGATCGAGGAAAGCGCGAGTTTCGTCAGCCCTGTTCTCGTGCTGCCCGATCCCGCGTCGCTGCCCGTCGACCGGCCTGCGCATATCGTGAGCGGCCGCGGCGTGGTCGACTATATTCGCAGTTTCCGGGTGGAGGTCTTTTCCAGCCGCCGCACCCGACAGATCGTGTCAAAACTTTCGGCGTGCACACCGAGCACAGCGCGGCTGGCCGCACGCGCTGCGTAAGCCAGGCCGCACAAGCGCGCGGATTTCCCGGGCGCCCAGGCGCTCGGCCGGCATGATCGACGCCCGCCGGCCCTGCACTCGGCCACCTACTCAGCCACCATCCAGACCGTATTTTTCCAATCGATAACGCAACGCGCCGCGGCTGAGGCCCAGCCGGCGCGCGGCCTCGGAAATGTTCTGGCGGGTCTCTGCGAGGGTGCGCTCGATGAGCTCACGTTCGTTGTCCGCCAGGGTCGCGCCCGGGGCTGCGGCAGCCGTCGACCGGCTCGCGGCCGCTGCCCGGGAAACGGCACCGCGCGGTGGCGGCAGCTGCAGATGCGCGGCCTCCACCACATCGTCGGCATGCACGAGCACCGCACGTTCGATCACGTGACGAAGCTCGCGCACGTTTCCCGGCCAGTCGTGTACACGCAGCGCCGCCCGCGCATCGGCCGCAAGTTGCGGCGCCGCCCGGCCATGACGCGCGGCGGTCCACGTCACGAAATGCTCCGCCAGCGCGATCACATCCTCGCCGCGCTCACGCAGGGGCGGCAGATGCAACGTAAGCACGTTGAGGCGGTAGTAAAGATCCTGTCGGAATTCGCCGGTCTGCATGAGCGTGGCGAGATCGCGATTGGTCGCCGCAACGAACCAGGCCGCAATGTCACGCTCGGTGTCGCTGCCGATCTCGCGCACGGTGCGGGATTCCAGCGCCGTGAGCAGCTTGGCCTGAAGCCCCATGGTCAGCTCGCCGATTTCGTTGAGAAACGCCGTGCCGCGCCCGGCCGCCGCCAGCAGACCGCGGCGCGCGCGGTGGGCATTGGTGAAGGCGCCTTTCTCGTGGCCGAACAGTTCGGCCTCGATGAGATCACGCGGCAAGGCAGCACAATCGACCTGCACGAACTCGGCTTCGGCACGAGCCGAGCGACCGTGCAGCACACGCGCAATGCGGTCCTTACCGGTGCCGGTCTCGCCGGTGATCAGCACGTTCGGCGGCGCATCGCTTGTCGCGAGCGCGGCAATGCGTTCGAGCTGGGCGGCGACGGCACGCATGGCCGGGCTGTCGCCGATCAGGGCATTGTCTTCGGTGCCTGTTGCCGCGCGGCTTGTATCGGCAGCGCGCGTGGCGGGCGTCTCGCGAGCCAGCGCGTCGGCAGCGATACGATGTAGCGCGTCGAGATCGAGCGGCTTCTTGAGGAAGTCGACCGCGCCGAGCCGCATGGCGGCGATGGCATCGTCGAGTTCGCCGAAGGCGGTCATGACGATGGCCGGAATGTCCGCGATATCCGCGCGCAGCCATTCGAGAAAATCCAGGCCGTAGCCATCCGGCAGCCGCAGATCGAGCACGGCCAGATCGGGCCGGCGACGACGGGCGGCGAGCTTGGCGTTGGCCAGTGTCTCGGAGACCGCGACCGTATAGCCGTCGCGACGCAAACGCCGATCGAGCGCGCGTGCCAGCGCGCCTTCGTCTTCCAGCAACAGGATATGCGGCGCGCTCATGCGTGTTCGCCCCCGGGCAGCCGGACGCGCACACGGGTGCCGCCACCCGGCGCGCTGTCGTAGTTCAATTCGCCATCGTGGGCGTGAATGACCTTGTAGGCAAAGGGAATGCCCAGCCCGGTACCACGGCGCTTGGTGGTCGGCAGCGGTGCGCTCGCCTGCGGGTCGGGCACGACCGCCATGCCCGGGCCCGCATCGCAGATGGTCAGCGTCGCGCGATCGTGATCGACGCGGGTGGCGACCTGCAGAGACGCGCCCGGCGGCGATGCCTCGAGCGCGTTGGCAAGCAGGCCGTGCAACGCCTGTTCCAGTAGCGGCGCATCGACATCGACATATGCCGGTGCGCGATTACGATCGAGCGTGATGTCGGCCGCCGCGAGCCGGCCGCCCAATGCCGAGATCGCGCCGTCGACGATATCGTCCAGCACATGGCGTTCGCGCTTGAGATCGAGCGGGTGCAGGTAGGACAGCAGCGCGTTCAGCCAGCGCTCGAGCCGGTCGGCGGCGTCCATGATGTCGGCGCCCGTCTCCTCGATCTCATCGGCCGGCGCCTGGCGATCGAGCATCTGGGCGTTGGCGCGGATGCCGGCCAGCGGATTGCGGATGTTGTGGGCGATCACCGGCACCAGCGCACCGAGCGCGGCCTGGCGTTCGCGTTCGATGAGCGCGCGGCGCTTGTGTTCGAGCTCGGCGGCCATCGCGTTGAGGGTGTCGGCCAGCTGGCGCACTTCGGCCACGCCGGTATTCGGCAGACGATGGCTCAGGCGCCCGCTGGCGAGTTCGGCGGTGCCCGCAACCAGACGTTCGAGCGGCTGGAGGAAACCCCGGGCGAAGCGCCGGTTGAGCCAGATCGCCAGGGCCATGCCCAGTATGAGCGGCAGCCAGGCCAGCCACGGCGCGAGCCGGTTCCACAGCCCGAGCCGTTCGGCGAGTTCATCGCGCTGGATCGCGACCTGACGGGTGAGCCGATTGTAGGCCGCCTCGAAATCCTCGGTCTGCCAGGTGCCGGTCGCGGCCGCGCTGGCGTCGCTGTCGGGCGTTGTGACGATACGGTTCATCGCCGCGAGAATGAGCCCGTACGCGGTTTCCATACGCGCGATGCTGGCCTGCTCGGCCGGCGTATCGGCGTATTCGCGCATGCGATAGAAATGCTCGTCGATACGATAGAGGCGCTGCCAGTAGTCGTCGCGCGGCGCGCCGTCGCGGACGGCATCCACCGCCTTGATCTGGCGATAGAGATCGCCGCGTACCGCCTGCGCCTCGACCAGCAGCCCATTGAAGCGCAGCGACGCCTGATAGCCCGCCTGCCAGAAACTCGCCCACAGGCCGCCCAGTCCGGCGGCGACCGCCAGCACCAGGATCAACGCCAGCTGATAGCGGCGAATCAGGCGCTTGAGCGAATCGGCAGGACGTATCCACATGCGACGAGTCTAGATTGCGGGGCGACGGCCTGTCTCGCCGGCAGAAATGTGGCCACTATTGGCCATCGAAGCTGGCCACTATTCGCCACTGTGTGGCCAGTTGGCCAGCCCGACTCGCAATCGCGAATCAGGAGCACCGGTTTTCTTTCGTGATCAGGGCGTTGCAGTGCCCCCTGGCGCCGCCCACGGCTGGCATGGTCGATGCATCATCCTGTGGTGCCTATTCACAATAACGACAGGAGATCGCCATGAAACAGTGGACCACACCCAAGGCCCATGACCTGCGTCTGGGTTTTGAAATCACGATGTACGTCAACAACCGCTAACAGCGATTGTGTAACGTGCGGAAGGGGGCTTTTCAGCCCCCTTTCTATTGCGCGACATCTCGCAGAACGCGTTCCCATGGCTACCGATACCGTACCGCTGCCCACCCGTCACGGCGGTGAGACGCCGGCGCGCCCGCTCTGGCTGCTCGCCGAGCTGACCTATGCCTGCCCGTTGCAGTGCCCGTATTGCAGCAACCCCACCGAAATGGCCCGGATCGGCCGCGAGATCGATACCGAGGCCTGGAAGAAGGTCTTGCGCCAGGCGCGCGCGATGGGCGCCGCCCAGCTGGGCCTGTCCGGCGGCGAGCCGCTGGTTCGACGCGATCTGGAAGAGATCGTGGCCGAAGGCCGTCGGCTGGGCTACTACAGCAATCTGATCACTTCCGGCATCGGCATGAACGATGATCGTGTGGCGGCGCTCGCAGAAGCCGGGCTGGACCATATCCAGATCAGTTTTCAGGCCAGCAACGCCGAGATGAACAATTTTCTCGGCGGTACCGACAGCTTCGAAAAGAAGAAGGACATGGCCCGCGCGATCAAGCGCCACGGCTACCCGATGGTGCTCAACATCGTGCTGCACCGAAAGAACATCGACGATATCCAAGAGATCATCGCGATGGCCGAGGCGCTGGATGCCGATTATGTGGAACTGGCCAACACCCAGTATTACGGCTGGGCCTGGCACAACCGTGAGGCGCTCATGCCCACGCGCGAGCAGCTCGCCCACGCGGAACGGGTGACCACGGCATATCGCCAGAAGAACGAGAACAACGGCGGCGCGATGAAGCTCTATTTCGTCGTGCCCGACTACTACGAAGACCGCCCCAAGGCCTGCATGAGCGGCTGGGGCGATATCTTCCTCACCATTGCCCCCGACGGTGTCGCGCTGCCCTGCCACGCCGCCCGGCAACTGCCCGGCCTCGAGTTTCCGAACGTGGTCGATCACGATATCGACTGGATCTGGGGAGAATCCCCGGCGTTCAATCATTTCCGCGGCTACGACTGGATGGCCGAGCCCTGTCGCAGCTGCTCGGAAAAGACCAAGGACTTCGGCGGCTGCCGCTGCCAGGCCTATATGCTCACCGGCGACATGTATGCCGCCGACCCGGTCTGTGCCAAGTCACCCGAACATCATCTGGTGACCGATGCCGTCGCACGCGCCAACGACCGGCCGCTCGAAGGGCCGGCCGCCCAGCCGATCGTGTTCCGCAATCCGAAGAATTCCAAGCGCCTGCACAATCAGGCCGATTCGAGTTAGGCCTTCTCCGGCCCCAAACTTCTGCGATATTCACCGATCGCCACAAAGTCGGCACGGGTCCTTTTGCTCCTTTAAACCTTGTCGGCTATCGACCCAAAGCAGACCAAACTCGTCCAGTCAAAGTTTTATTCAGTATCGGACTTGTCTAGTTCTATTTGACCCTCCTCGGACCGCTAACGTTGCGGACATTTTTAGCGTACCAGCGCCGGCCAAGCCAACGCTCGTGGTGCCAAGCAAAAGCGGGGAGCGGGCCCGTTTTTCGCAGCCAGTAACGCTCCGGGAGTGCCACTTCATTCAATTGGCTTCCAAGCGAAATCTCTCCGCTCACTATTCCCTCACCCTCTTCGGCAGTGCGATGCGCAATAACTTGGCCATTCGCGTCCAAAATGGCCGCATTTCCCTCAAAGTATCCGTAATATTTTAAGGGTAATCCCGGCATCGGACACTCTACGGCACCGCAGTGCGCGGCATGTATGACAGGTGCGCCGATGAGACACGCGCTATCCTGCACGGCAGCGAGGGCATTGCGGCTGTTAGCTAATTCCCAGCGCTTGCGAAGCCAATTCGGGATGTTCGTTGTAGGGATGCTCCACCAGCATGACCCGCCGATGATTACATCCACCTGATTGCGTAGACGTCGAGCTGTACACGTGCGCATGAACTCCCAACAGAGCGCGGTGCCGATACGGATGTTGTCGCAGGTACCCAGGACGCCGTCATCAGATGGGTCGCCAGGTTCGTAGAAGAAATTCTCCCACATGGTCGGCAAGTCCTTATCGTGTTGACCTACTAGAACGCCGTCGGCAAAACACAAGTAGCGATTCCGGACACCCCCGTCAGGCAACCTGCACAAAAACGATCCGCCGAGTATTACCCCGTGCGTCGCTGAAAAACTACGTAAGAACTCTGCAGCCGGTCCCTTAGTGGTTTGGATGGCATCGACGAGTCTCGGATCCCAGGCGACACCTGTATTAAAAAACTCAGGCAACGCTATCCAACTTGCACCTTCACGTACTGCCTGAAGGGCAAGTCGCTCGCAACTCGCGATATTTGCGGCGGAATCACCAACACGCGTTGCAAGCTGAATCGCGGCAACTTTCGCGCGGATATTTCTCATTTTTATACGCCCGATGTGAACAAGAATGCCCGTGCGCCGCACAACGTCTGGGTTCAGCTTTAGCCGGACCTGCCCGAACCCTGCGGTTTCTAGCTGATAAATAACCCAACCCTACCCCGAAATTGAGTAGCGCTAGAGTCTCAAGTATGCCGCTAATGCAGGATAGCACGTCCGCTTCTGGCCGCATGCGGCCATTGGTCAGTGTGATTCCTCAATTACGAGAACGTTTTGAATATCATGTAGCCGGCAGTGAGCAGCATGGCGATCGAAAAAACCAGCTGTAGCGACGGGCCAGCGATATAGCGTGACAACGTACGGCCCCCGATCATCCCCAAAACACCACCGAGTATGAATAAGCCGGTCAGTGCCCAGTCGATATCACGACCGGAAAAAACCGCTGATGTGAGTCCAGATAACCCAATAAGCGTAATCACCAAAAGGGAAGTTGCGACGGCTCTGTGAATTCCCATTTCGGTGATCATGATCAGCGCCGGTACGATTAGAAAGCCGCCACCCACGCCGAAAAAGCCGGAGAGGACACCGACGAGAACTCCGACGGCTACAAGCGCTGCGCTACATGGCGCGTTCAGCCGGAGTTGGCCATCGCGGCTGTAGTGACAAACGGTGCCCGGGTCGTCATGAGCGTCGGCGGCCGGCCTCGCCCGTACGACTTTCGAGTCATCACCCGCACGGCGCGCGCTTCGAAACATCCTTGTAGCCACGAGGATCATGACGCCAGCGAATAGCGCGGTAATCGTAGCTTCGTCAACCAGATCGCCCAGATAGACGCCGACCGGCGCAGTCGCAACTCCTGCCACTGCAAAGATGAGTCCTGCTCTGAGTTCGATTAACCCGCGCCAATAGGACTCTGCTGCCCCGAACGCCGCGGTAATTGCGACTGCGCCGAGCGATACCGCTATCGCAGCCTGCGCCGGTTCGCCGAGGCCGTAAATCAATAGCGGCACTGCGAAAATCGAACCGCCTCCGCCTGTCAGGCCAAGGGCAAGGCCTACCAGAACTCCGAAAATCACACTCATGGCGCTCATCCACCATCTGGATATCAATTCAGATAGAACTAATTGCTCTATCTTTATGCCTCGGTAGTATACAGATACGTGTAGGGGTACGATGGAATGGTCCAAGCGGAGGCTCTAACAATGGCAATACGTAAATGCACCCTTTCTGCGCTTGTGTGGCTTCTATCGGTCTCGCCTTGGGTACAGGCAAGTCCAAGCGATATAGCGAATCAAGGCCTCGGCGAGAACATCGCGCCCTGTAGTAGCTGCCATGGCGCGCATGGCGAAGGCAATGCGGCCGCCGGCTTTCCCCGCCTTGCCGGGCTCGGCGCGCCCTATCTCGAGGCGCAGCTCGACGCCTTCGCCAGCGGCGCGCGCGAGAATGCGGTCATGCAGCCGATTGCTAGTGCGTTGTCCACGGACCAGCGAAGCGCGATGGCCACCTATTACAGTCAGCTTTCCGCAGAAGGCGCGCCGGCAAGCAAAGGACAATCGGATAACCCATCCGATACTGGCGCCGAACTCGCGGAACATGGCCGTTGGGCGAACGATATTCCCGCGTGTGTCCAATGCCATGGCCCGGCGGGTGTGGGCGTGGGCGAGCACTTCCCTGCCCTCGCCGGCCAACCCGCTGCCTATCTCGAAGGTCAGTTGCGGGCGTGGCGCAATGGCAAGCGACCAGGCGGCCCGATGGGCTTGATGGCTTCGATCGCAGCTAAGTTGGACGAATCCGATATCAAGCCGGTCTCCCAATACTTCGCTGCGCAATCACCGGCACCCGCCAAGGGGCTAGATCATGAGTAATCGTATTCCGCTTTTAACGGTCGCG
>MDSW01082494.1_pt1 | contig 13998 bp, 13 predicted proteins | sample 811171 | NCBI WGS metagenome assembly MDSW01 (sample SAMN05326641, study PRJNA326480) | marine metagenome | isolation source: seawater | place: Atlantic Ocean: North West | collected 2012 | reverse complement strand
ATATTTAAAGTAAGTTAATGTAAAATAAACTAAGGTCAAATGGTTAGCCCATATCTGAAAAACAAGGGGTCGGCAGTTCGATTCTGCCTCTGGCCACAAAATTTTTAACTTTGAAACTTTAATATAAATTAAAAAATTAAGTTAACTATTAGTAAAAGTTATTTCAATTATGTTGAAAAAAACTACATTTAAAATCTCTTCTAACTTTTTTTATCAAAATTAAATTATTTAAACTAAATTAAAAAATAAAAGTTGTGATGGTTAAAATTATTTAATAATATATGAAAATATTTTTAACAGGTGGATTAGGTTTTATTGGAAGTAATTTAGCTATCAATTTAGTTAAATTAGGTCACGAAGTTGTAATATATGATAATTTTTCAACAGGTACAATTGAAAATATCAGTAGTTATAAAAAAGAATTTAAAATCATAAAGGGAGATATTTTAGATTTAGAAAAATTAAACAAATCTTTAAAAAATATTGATCTTATTTGTCATCATGCAGCTCAATTAGAAATCACCAAAGGAATTAATAATCCAGTTTTTGATCTCAATCAAAATACGATTGGAAGTCTAAATATTATTAATGCTGGAAGGAAAAACAATGTAAGAGATTATGTTATTGCTAGCTCTGCAGCAGTGTATGGCAATTCTAATCAGAAAAGTTTAACAGAAAAAACGAAACCAAAGCCACATTGGGAGTATGGAGTAAGTAAATTAGCTGTTGAAAATTATTCAGAAATGTATGCAGAATACGAAGATTTAAATTTTTTAAATCTTAGGTACTCCATAGTTTATGGTGTAAATGAATGGTACGGTAGAGTTCTTACAATCTTTATTAAAAGAGTGCTTGAAAAAAAGGATTTGGTAATTTTTGGTGATGGAACCGCAACGAGAGATTTCGTAAATGTTGATGACATTGTTAAGCTTAATGTCCTCGCTATTGATAACGGATTCACTGGTAATGTAGTATTAAATGGAAGTTTTGGTTCAGATATATCAATTTTAGATTTAGCAAAAAAAGTAAAAAAAATTTCAAAAGAAAATTTTGATTTTGATCCTAAAATTATTAATGAAAATTTATCAGAAGGTAAATATTCGAAATATGTTAAAGGCAGAATGAGATTACCTAGAGAACTAAACAAATTAAGACTAGACAATAAATTAGCCAATAAGCTGTACAATTGGAAACCAAAAACTACTTTAGAAGATGGAATTTTAAGTGAAATGAATTGGATAAATAATAACTTTGAAAAGTGGAACAAGTTATCTTATTAGTTAACATTAATTTAATAAATTACCTGAAGAAGAGATCTTATGCTTGAAAGAATTGGAATGCAGTCAACAAATAAGTTTGAGAAAATGCTTCAATTGAATCGAACATCATTCTTTAATTTTGTTGACGGTGAAAAAATTATAGATTTAGGAGGCGGAGATGGTAATGTTTGGAGTCACAAAGTAAAAGATAAAATCAAACTAAATATAGATTTAGTTGAGCCAGATGATCAATTAAGGAGTATTGCTAAAAAAACAAAAATCTATAATAATATTTTTGACAATATTTCAAAAGTTGAGTTTTCAAATTATGATTCTGTTACATGTTTTAATGTATTAGAGCATATTCAGGAGACAGATAATTTCCTTAACTCATTAACAAATTCAAAAAAAATTCATTTTATAGTTCCTAATGCAAATAGTTTTCACAGGATGGTAGGAGTGGAAAAAAAAATTTTAAAAAATATTTACGAATTAAACTCAAATGATTTGCTTGTAGGTCATGTTACTTACTTTGATAAAGAAAGATTACTAGAAACATTGAATACTTTACTAAAAAAAAGTTTTGAAATTAGTAAATTTGGAAGTGTTTCATTTAAATTTTTAAGTAATTCGCAATCAGAAGCTTTTATAGAGGTTTTTAAAGAAATAAATAGAGTTGCCGAGTACACTAACTTAATTGGTGAAAATAATTTTTATGGAGCTGAGCTAGCTATAAGTCTAACTAAAAAAGACTAAATAATTCTAACTTTCATTTCCATATCTAAACCTCTGTAGCAATATATATTTTTGGGTAAATAGTTTATTTTTTTTGTAAATTCAAAATTAAAAAATTTTTTGATAACATCGAGAGGGGTGTTAACACCTAGTTGTGAAAAGAAAAAACTTGTTGTAAAAAATCTACCATAATTTACCTCCATCGGAATTATTAAGTTATTATTGTTTTCTTTTAAATCTAAACAATAAATTCCATGAGGAATTGTTTCGATAAGGGATATTGATTTATCAACTATTTCTTTAAGACCGTCTATAACTACAGTTCTAGCTATCGAAGGAGTTGAAGATTGACCTGATACCATTTGTCTAGCAAAAAAAAATTCAACCCTTTCCCTTGCTTGAAAATGTAGTAATTCACCATTCCAATAAAATGTTTGTACAGCATACTCCTTCCCGGGTAAAAATTCTGAAACAATAAAGTCTTCTTTTTTAGAACTCTTAAACTCAACCCAATAATCAACCCAATTAGTTAGTTGTTTAAAATTATTAACGGGTAATGCTCCAGCAGAACCAGAACCGCTTCTTTTCCTAACCCAAGCCTTACCATTTTTTGATATACATTTTTTAAATAATTCCAGATTATTTTCAATTTCTGAGTAGGTATAGTTTTCAAAAGTATCAAAATATTTTGACCACCTATTGTTTGTAAAATTCTTATCTCTATAGCTGTTATAAGAGGCTAAATTTAGAAGGGTTGTTTTATTTTTAAAAAAATCCATATTTTCAGCTAAAAATAAAACTTCTGAATCTGGCTGAGCGTGTATATAATCAATTTTTTCAGATATGATTATATTTTTTATATCATCAATTTTTGATTTAAGATTAATTAAATAAAATTTGTCAGTATTAGAAAAAAATTCTGCATTAGGGTCAATATCTGCACCAATTACATTACCAATAAAACCTTCTTCATCTAACTTAAGAGATTTAACATAATTTCTTGACGCATTTCCACCTGAACCCAAAACCAATATATTTTTTTTCATAAATTAAATTTACTTTTGATTTCTTTTATCGTAGTTTTCCAATTTTTATATCCAACAGCTTTATCATCTATATAAACACTTACTCTTGGTTTTGTATAAAATAATATATAATCAAATGAAATTTTATTTATATTACATAAGTTCTCAATGTATTTTCTATGATAGTCTGGTCTGCAAGTGAATATTAGAATTTCAAAACCATTTTCCTTTAACCATTTAGTTCCTTCTTGTGCACCAAGAATTGGGTTGATATCAACATTGTTTTTAAAAGAATATTCTATATCACCAATATCTTCAAATAAAGTTCCATCAAAATCTATGGCTACTCTTTTATGCATATTAAGATTATACTTTCTTAAAACAGCATATAAATAGATATTTAATCTGTTTTATCTAAGATTTTATCTTTTCGATGCTTTCTGAACCTAAGAAGTTCAACAAGTACCTTCTTACTGTCTGAAAAAATTTTTACAGTTGAAATATCTTTATCAGATTCAAACAGTTCTATCGGTATTTCTCTAACTCTGTAACCAAAATCTTTTGCATTTATACATATTTCAGCAGTTGCAAAAAAACCTGAACTAATAGGTTTTAATAATTGAATATTTGTCTTGTTTAGATCAATGATTAAAGATCCTTGAGTGTCTTTAAAATTAACTTTAAAAAATAAATTAAGTAATCTATTAAAAACTCCACTTATTATTTTTCTTGTCGGTGTTCTTTTAATAGACGAATCCTTATGCATTTTCGATCCTATATAAATTTCTTGGTCAATAAAATTATCGTTGTTGAGAACAAAGTCAAGATCTGTAAAACCAAATGGTAAATCAGCACCTGTGATTATTAGATAGTCAAAATTGCTATGTAACTCTTTAGAGATATAATCAAATCCTTTTGACAAAGCATTTCCAAATCCTTTTGGTGACCTCAAAATAGATATATTAGAATTATTTAGGGATAAGTTTTCTAGTACTTTGTAGCTGTTGTCTTCAGAATCATTTTCAACAAAAACTATATTGAATTGTGTAGGATTGCTTTCAAATTTTTTGAATATCAAGTTTGAGGTATCATTTAATATTCTTTCTTTGTTATAAACTGGAATTAAATAAACAATTTTTAACATCACTTGTATTATATTAAATTTAATTGTTGTTTTACCTATTGATATATAGATTTATGCGTTGATTTTTTATCGTAAAAAGCTTTAAAAAATTAAATTAGTACACATAATTTTTAATTTTGCTTATTACATCTCTATTTATACATACTTCATCTATAAATGAACTTGCTTCTTCAAAGTTAGAGATCCTAGGTATAATATTTTTATTACTAATATCATCTGGCTTAATATTTAATCCAATAATGCTTTTCATTTCGTCTTCTATAAATCTTAAACCTTTTTCTTTTAGGGTAATTTTTCTTTTAATTTTTTTTGGAACATCGATAAAAAGTACAGGTCTTCCAGTTAAATAAAAAAATTCTAAGGCTATTCCTGAGCAATCAGTTACTAAAAATTTGTAAGAGTGTAAATTTTCTAAATTAAGATTTAAATCAAGATTCAAATTTAATCCTTCAAAATTTTTAATCTTTTCAATATCCATTGGGTGTGGCCTTAATACAATTTCAGAAGTTACGTTCGATAAATAATTAATAAGCTTATTAATAACTTCTGATCTCTCTAATAATCCTTTATCTCCCCAACTAGGAGCGATTAGTACACTTTCTTTGTATGAACTATATTGAAACTTATCGATTTGGCTAAATAAGATATATCCAAAATCTAATACTTTAGTATTTTTTGAAATTAAATATTTAAGTTGATTTGAAACAATCTTGGAGGGGCTTATAATATAATCAAAATTTTTAAAAGAATTTTTAACATACATTTCATTGGGACTTACAAGAGAGTGGAATAAATATATATATTTAGGTCTTTTACTTTTTGGAATAACTTTTGATTTCGGAAAATTTGAATTATTGATACCGGGAGTTGTTGTAAAAAAATAATCAGATTCTAAATTTATTAATGCATTAATAAAGTCTTTAGAAGTATTAAAAACTTCTAATTTTATATTTTTATGTGCCTTAAAAGCTTCTCCCAGCTCTTCTAAAGTAAATATTCGTATGTTGTTGCTTTCCTTTAAATTATTAATTAAATTATTTGAAAATCTGTAATGTGAATCATTTTCAATAAAAAATGTAATATTTTTATTTTTCATAAAATCTTGTTAAGAATACCTTTGTATATCATAATACAATATGAATAAGATTGTATATGTTGGTATGAGTGCTGATATTTTGCATCCAGGTCATATAAATATATTAAAAGAAGCAAACAAATTAGGAGATGTCGTGGTGGGTTTGCTTACAGATAAAGCAATTGCTTCATATAAAAAAATTCCTTATATGTCCTATGAGCAGCGATTCGAAGTTATTGATGGACTAAAATATGTTAAAAAGATTATTCAACAAGATACACTTGATTACTCAGATAACCTTAGATCAATAAAGCCAGACTTTGTAGTACATGGTGATGATTGGAAAACAGGTATTCAGAAGACAGTAAGGCAAAAAGTAATAAAGACTCTAGAAGAATGGGGAGGTAAATTAATTGAAATCCCATACACTGAGGGAATTTCTTCATCCAGCATAAAATCGGAATTAAATAATAATATAACAACGGAACAAAGAAGAGGTATTCTCAGTCGCTTACTTAACTCAAAAAACACCCTCCGCTTTTTAGACATACATAATGCTTTAAGTGGTGTAATAATTGAAAATGCTTTTCATGAAACCAAAAACTCAAAAATTGAGTTTGACGGAATGTGGGCTAGTAGCCTAACTGATAGTACTGCAAAGGGTAAACCAGACATTGAAGCTGTAGATACGACATCTAGGTTGATAACATTAAATGAGGTTCTTGAAGTTACCAATAAGCCCTTAATTTACGACGGAGATACAGGTGGTAAACCTGAGCATTTAGTATTTACAGTAAATAATTTAGAAAGAATTGGTGTATCCGCAATCGTAATTGAAGATAAAAAAGGATTAAAAAAGAATTCTTTGCTTGGCAATTCTGTTTTTCAAGAACAAGAAGATATTGATATTTTTAGTAAAAAAATTGATACAGCAATAAAATCAAAAAAAACTGATGACTTTAAAGTTTTCTCTAGAATAGAAAGCTTGATTCTTGATAAAGGAGAAGATGATGCAATTAAAAGAGCAGAAGCTTATTTACAAGCAGGCTCGGATGGAGTTTTAATACACTCAAAATCTCAATCAGAAAATGAGGTTTTTAATTTTATTAAACGATTTAGAACGCTCAGTGATAAGACTTTGATTGTTGTACCAACTACATACAATCATGTGGAATTTTATGAATATGAAGATGCAGATGTTGATATCGTAATTTATGCAAATCACCTATTAAGAAGTTCTTATCCATCAATGATGCAAACAGCAGTTGACATTCTAAAATATGGCAGAACTCAAGAAATTGAAAATAAATTAATGCCAGTAAAAGAAATTATAAATTTTATTAAATAATTATGAAAGCCAAAAATTTTATTCAACAACTATTTGATATAGGGTACGAAAGATACTTTGGAGTTCCAGATTCTTTACTATCGTCATTAAGTAAATCATTAGACTTTGACTTTGACAAAATAACTAATTTAATAGCTCCAAATGAGGGCTCTGCATTATCAATGGCAATGGGATACAACTTGTCAACAAATAAATTTCCAGTTATTTATTTACAAAATTCAGGAATTGGAAATTTAATCAATCCATATAATTCCTTACTTAATGAAAATATTTATAAAATTCCCTTTTTACTACTTATTGGATGGAGGGGAGAGCCTGGAGTAGAGGACGAGCCTCAACATATATTCCAAGGAAAGACCACTTTAGATCAATTAGAATTAATGGATATTGAATATTCTATAATTGCAAATGATGATGATTATAAAGACGCTCTTATTAAACTTCAAAACAACAATTCAAGAAGTAAGCCATATGCATTTGTAATCAAAAAACAATTTTTTTCAGAAGATAAAAGATTGTTTAATGAAAGAAATACTGACTTAAAAAGAAAGGATGCCTTAAAAGCGGTATTAAAAACCTTTGGCGAAGAAACTATTTATGTTTCTACAACTGGAAAGTTGTCTCGAGAGCTTTATCAATACCGAAAAGATACAGGTTCGAACAATGACGACCTTTACTTGGTTGGTGGAATGGGTCATACATTTTCTATTGCGTTTTCAATTGCTTATGAAAATCCCGAAAAGTTAATTGTATGTTTAGACGGTGACGGATCAATACTAATGCACTTGGGATCAATTGGTCTAGTAAGTAAATATACTTTAAAAAATTTTATTCACATAGTTTTTAACAATTCTTCGCATCAGTCAGTAGGGGGACAGCCAAATTATTTTGATAGTTTAGATATTAAAAATTTATTTATATCTTTAGGCTTTAGGTCATATTTTAATTTTAAAGATATTAGCGAAATACAAAATTTTGATTTAAAAAGTGAGAAACCAGTTTTTATAAATATTGAAGTTAATAATTTTTCTGATCCCAACCTAATTCGTCCCTCCTCAACACCTCTTGAAAATAAAAAAAATTTTATCAAGAAATTGCAAAAATGAATCAAGTTTTGTTCACAAATTTGGATGAAGTTAAAAAAAATTTAGATCTAAATAGCAAAAAAATCTTATTTCTTACTTCAGAGGGACATATTAAAAGGAGAAGTTTTGATAAATTACAGCCTTTTATTGGCACAAAAGAAATATTAATAAGCCCAGTTGAACCCCTACCTTCCTTTAAAAGCATACTTAATTTGGTTGAGGAAGTTAAAGGAAAAAAATTTGATTTTCTGATTTCTTTAGGGGGAGGTAGTGTTATGGACACATCAAAAGCCCTGTCTTTATTATTAGGAAATGAAGATCAACTGTGGGACCTTTTTAATACAGAAAACATAGGTAAAATAAAAGGTTTAAAAAGTTTAAAAAATATTTCTCATCTAGCTATTCCAACTACCTCTGGAAGTGGTGCAGAAGCGACTTCATTTTCTACTATATGGAATTTTGAAGAATCTACAAAGTATTCATTGGAGAATTCATGTTTAGTGCCAAGTTTTGTTTTGATTGATGATATTTTCTTGAATACTTTAAATTTTGACAATACTTTATATCCCGGCTTGGATGCTCTCTCACATTGCTTTGACACATTGTTAAATGTCAATAATACACCTGAGTCAATTGAATTTTCTAAAAATGCAATTAAATTATTTGATACTTCTTTTTTAGATCTTATAAAAAGTTTAGACAATAGTAAATTAAGAATAAATATCCACAAAGCCAGTTATGAAGCTGGAAAAGCAATTAATTTAAATAAAACTTCTATTACACATGCACTTTCATATGCTTTAACCATGAAGTACAACGTACCTCATGGTTTAGCTTGTGCGATATTTATTAAACCAATATTCGATCTATTTAATGATAAGATTTCTAAACTTCACACATTTGAATATATAGAAAAAATATATGAAATTGTAAATAGCTTGGATTTAAATCTTGAATTAAATAAATATACTAAAAAAATTGATAATAATATTTATGACTTAACAACAGTTGCTGATAGATTAAAAAATTTTATTTTTAATTTTCAAAAATCTGATATTCAAATAGTTTTGAAGAAAATTAATTAATGATTAAGTATTTTTTTTATTTTTAAGTAAAAATTTGAAATATACGTTTTTACATTTTTATAGTATATTCCCAAGGTTACACCAGCAGCAATTATCACCTGGAGTAGGTATGATCCTGTTCCAGGATCTAGGTAATTTAAGTTAATACTATTAAAATCAAACATGTAACCTACATTAACTTATAGAAATTAATATATGAGCAAAAAGAGAAAACAATATTTAACATAAAACTTATGAAAAAAAATTTTTTAATAATTAATTCCTTTTTTGTCCTATATTTTTTTAATAAATATTTATTGAATAGATACCAAATTACAATTGAAGAAATTCGTTCACTGATACTGTTTTCTTTAATAATTATTTTTTTATTAAACTTCTCAAACATTACAATATATTTTTTATTTGGAAAAAAATTTAAATTAATTTATTTAAATTGCCTACTATTTGCCTTTTTTCTGAATTATGGGAAGATAACATATTTTTTGTACTTCAACAATTTTGAATTTATGATGATGATTCCAAACTATAGTTTTATTACTTTTATATTATTTGTACTTGTTTCCTGTTTATTATTTTTAAAAATTAATATTGAAAAAATTGTTATGCCATCTTTAGTCTTTTATATTATTTTAATTTTTCTAATAAATTTCCCAATTACACCTCGTAATGCATCTACTGACAATTTACAAAACAACTATTACAGTAATTTACAATTAAATTCAAAACCAGACATTTACTTTATTCTTTTGGATGGCTATCCAAATCTAAATGTAGCAAAGCAATATTACTTATATGATACTGAAAAATTATATAAATTATTTAATGAAAATAATATAGATATATTTGAAGATTCGACTGCTCCTTACAATAAAACTATTTATACCTTATCGTCTATTTTTGAAATGCAGTATTTATTTCAACCCCCTGAAATGTCATTTAAATTAAGAGAAGAAGTTTTAATAGATTTTTTAAACAGCTCTTCAGCTATCGAGCGAATCTTAAAAAATAATGGATATCAATTAGCCAAGTATGGAATTAAAGCTTTTTGCTCAGATGAAGATCTCTGCCTAAATGAAGAATTTAAGAATGTAAATACTAAGAATACTGTTATTTTTGATTTATTAATGGAAACTCCATTTAAAGTGTTTGTTGAAAAAGAATGGATTGATACAAAAAATTTATCTATATTAGGTTGTTCTGATAATTGTTTAGATTCATCAATAGATGCAAGTATTGATGAAATTGTAAACCTAATAAATCAAAAAAAGACTAAACCTGTTTTTGCCTTTATACATCTTATGAATTCACATGATCCATATATATTAGATGAAAATTGTGAATTACTTGAATCACCTAGCTATAAATTAGCAAAAGATGATGTCGATCAGTTTAATAGAAATCTTGACTGTTCTTATTCTGAAATGAAAAAGTTAATTAATTTACTGAATTTAGAAAATACAGTATTAATTTTTCAGTCAGACCATGGCCCACAGTTTGAAGTTATGAAGAATGTAGTAGGTAGAAATATCGAATCTTTAAGTGATGATCAATTAATTAACAGGTACACAACATTTTCTGCCTCAAATATAAATTTATTTTGTAGCAAAAATCAAAAATATTTTTCAGGAATAAATACATTTAGAATATTGGTAAATTGTTTATCGAATGAGGAACTAGAAATTTTAGAAAATAATAGTTACTTGTTATTTGGTAGTTCTAACACAGAAATCTATAAAGTTAGTAATGAAATTACTAGAGCTTATCGGAACGTTTATTCAGGCAGGTAAAATATATACAAAATAATAAAAAAATTAATCCTTAAGTTTTCCTTCAAGTTTTCTTAACTTAATTAAATTAATAAACATTTCAAAAGAATCTGAAAAGTAATATACGGTAGTTTTGTTATTTTTGTCATTTTTATTTCTAATTGGTATTTCTATAATCTCTATCCCTTTTTTTAAAGCTCTAAAAATAAATTCTGTAGTTATAAAAAATTGTGTTGAAATAGAAATCTCTGCAAGATTCCTGGCAAGATCTTTCTTTATAATAAAAGTTCCTTGAGTGTCTTTAATATTTAGATTTAATATCAATTTTTTTAAGACATTAAATCCAAAAGTTATTACTTTCCTATGAAAGGGTGTTGGGGCGTAAGATTCTTTTAAGGCTCTTGATCCAACAACATAATCTCCCATTATTGAATAATATTTTTGGAAGTACTCAAGTTCAGACTCACCAAATGTGTAATCTGCGGGAATAAGTGTTATGTAATCATATCTAGATTTTAATATTCCTAATTTTACAGCATTACCCATTCCTTTAGCAGTTGAGTGTATTTCAGCAATACTCTGATTTTTACCCAACCACTCTTTTGCTTTTATTAATGAATTGTCAGTGCTTTCGTTTTCAATTATCAATATCTCGTAAATTAAATTTAATTCTTTACATTTTTTATCTATAGATTGAAGTGTATTTTTTATTTGATCACCTTTGTTATAAAGGGGAATTACAATACTTAAACTGCTCATTGATCATTCCTTTGAAACAACTTTAATCCATTGTTTTCAATTAGTAAGGTATAATTTTCTTCATAGAAGCTTTGATCTATGTATAAATGACACTCAATTTCACAAAAAATATAATGAGGTTTATTTTGTACGAATAAATCAAATTCATTTTCAAAAGTAATATCCAGATTCGAAAGAGAATTTAATAATGTTTCATACCTTGCAGTATTAGGAAGGTTACTAGGATGAACAACTTTGAATGGAGTTATTTTATCTGTATATAGATAAATTATATGATTTTCTAGTACCAGGAATTCTTTATTTTTTAAATCTAAATCATCTAAAGAGCTAGATATATTTTTAATGGGATAATTTAAATTGATTCCTTCATAGTCAATAAAATTTTTAAACCCTTTTTCTGATAAATTAAAATTTAAAAAAATAAAAATAAAAACAATTACCAATTGGAAAAGCTTTCTTTTTTGTAAAAGATTAAAACCATACCCAGAAATTATTGCTACAAAAGGAAATAGTTGAATGAGATAATGGTTAAATAGCCTACCCCCAGCAATAATCGAAACTACTAAAGAAACAAATATTATGATACTCAACTTGAATGAAGTAGGAATATTATTGTAAGAAAATTTTCTAGATGAATACAAAACAGTTGCAACTAAAAAAATTAAAAAAATTAATTCTAATGAAAATGATTGGTCTAAATTTAGTTTGTTATAAATTTCAATTTTAACTTCATTAAATGACATCCTGTAAGAGGAAACTTGTAAGGGAAATTCTAAGAGCATATAAATATAATTCTCTAAACTGCCCTTAAATAAGAAATATAATCCCATTAATAAAATTGGAGAAAAAAAACCAGATCCTATTTTAAAAATATCTCTTATTGTTATCTTTTTTTCAAAAAATAAATAGATAATAATACCAAGACAAGCAAAGGCTAAATTATTTCTTGTATTAAAAGCTAAAGAAAATAAAATTCCCAAAACATAATAATTTGAAAATTTATTATTGTAGATAATTAGGTATGTTGAGATTACTATAAATAAGATTCCAAGATGCTCTGTCATTGTTGGTTGGGATGCTTTATAACTAAATAAGTAAATAAGAAACAGGGCACTATTTACAGATGCAAATTTAGTTAAATTCTTATCTAAAATTTTAAAAACAAATATAACATTTAATAAAATTAGAAGATCACCAGCCAATCGTCCTACTAAAAGAGATGAACCAAAAAATTTGAATACAAGACTTAAGTAAAAGAATATTATTGGTGGCTTTCCATCCCAATAGTCAACATATAGCAAATCACCATTCGCTAAATATTTAGATATTACAAAAAACGTACTCTCGTCCCAGTCAATTACTTCTTGATCAATATATGAAAACTGGGAAAAAAAAATTATGAAAAAAAATAAAAAATATAGGTATAGATTAATTTTTTTACTAAAAACTTTTTCCATCATACGTATAATATGTTCACGTATGAATAAACCGGCAGAAAAAAATAATTTAATATATAAAATATTTAACCTTCCAATTATATATAACTTGTATCAATTTATTATTTTCAGAAGTAACTCAAAAGTTAATATATTTAGCAGCTATATGGTTGTCGAACAAAATGATTTTGTTCTTGATATTGGCTGTGGTCCAGGAAATTATAGGCAACTTATTAAATCTAAAAACTATTTTGGAATAGATATTAACTGTGAAAGTATTAAAAAAGCAGAGAAACTTTTTCCACAGGATAGCTTCGAATGCTTACCTGTTCAGGAATTATCAAATAAATTTGATAAAAAGTTTGATAAGGTAATTCTTTTTGGTTTACTTCATCATCTAAGTGATCCAGATGTGGTGAAGCTGTTCCAAGACCTCAGAGAAGTCATCACGCCTGATACAAAAATATTTTGTCTTGATACTTCATTTAGTAGAAACCAAAATCTATTTTCAAAGGTAATGGCAAGACTGGATAAAGGAAATTTTGTTAGGTTTCCTGATGAACTAGAAAAATTGTTTGATACAAAATTTTATAAGATTGACATTAAAATGTTTGATAATTTGTTAAGGGTTCCGTGTTATCATTCATTTGTCAAACTATCTCTAAATAAGTAAAAACCTACATAAAATATTTTTTGATAGAATTTATAACATGGTCTAATTGCTTTTTATAAATTCCTGGAAAGATTGGAAGAGAAACTATATTATTTTTATAGCTTGAAGCGTTTAAGAAAGTTTTACCATATTGTTTATGGTTTTTGTAGGCTAAATTATCAGAAATTAAATTTGGGTAGTGAATTACAGTTTCAATATCACAATCTTTTAAATATTTTGTAAATTTAGTTCTATTTTTAACTTGAACAACATATAGATGATAAGTATGGTAATTTCCTTCTAATACTTTAGGTAAAGTAATGTATTTTTCTAATTCGGATAAGTTTGATGTATAGTAATCTGCTATTTCATTTCTTTCACTAATCCAGCCATCTAGATATTTTAATTTTGTTGATAGCACATTAGCTTGCATAGAGTTTAAGCGAGCGTTTGTACCAATAACATCATGATGATACTTTTTTTTACTACCCTGGTTTCGCATCATTGATAAATTATTTGCAAGTTGTTTTGAATTAGTATTAATTGCACCTCCATCCCCCCAGCCTCCTAAATTTTTACCAGGATAAAAGCTGTAAGTAGTAGCTAACGAAATATCTTCAGAAACATTT
>MDSW01141995.1_pt1 | contig 13999 bp, 12 predicted proteins | sample 811171 | NCBI WGS metagenome assembly MDSW01 (sample SAMN05326641, study PRJNA326480) | marine metagenome | isolation source: seawater | place: Atlantic Ocean: North West | collected 2012 | reverse complement strand
GAGCGGGTCACCAAAGGTAGCTTTTTTGACCGCTAAGATAAGTTCTTCTTGTTGTTCTGACGGCAGTTGCCGACACAAGTCAATCAGAGCCATCTTGCCCACCGAGACGAAGGCTTGTCCAAGTTCTGCGAGTCCAGCCTTTCGCATGATCACTGCTAACTCTTTTCGGTCAAAACGAATGAGATCTTGGAATGTAAAATCCTTGAGTGTGCCGTGGTGGGGCATTGGATAAAACCTGGTTTCAAACATCTGTTGAACGGTTTCAAGGATTTGCGGTTTAATCTTTTTCATTTGCCGTTTGGGCGGCATGGCCTCGCGTATTTCCGGTGGCAGTCTACGCACGACAGACTTAATGGTTTGAGGTGGTAAGTTGATGAGTACTGAACCCACAATCCGGGGCGACTCGGTCTTTAATTCATATGCGAGCCACGATGGTTCAATGCGAGCAATGCCTCGGTTGCTTTTGTTGCGTAGCGCTTCTTGAAGCTGGCTCACCATAAAGTTAACGCGCTTTTCACGATCGACGTTTAAGAGAGCCTGGGCTTTGTCTTGAATGGCGGCCCGCTTGGATGCAGGGAGATAGTCGAGAAGTTGCAATTCATCACGTCCTCCCACAGTTAGAGTCGTGATCAGGAGCATGGCATCTCGTTCTGAGAGTGGCTCAAAGAAAGGATGCATGACCGATTAACTCAACTTGCAGGTGGCAAGCTCTCGCCACCTTGGCGTTGTTGCGCTTTTAGAATTTGAGCTTGGAGACGCGAAAGCTTACCGCGCACGGTTTTAAGACGAACCCACCAAAAGAGAAGGAGGCTGCTTAGTCCCAAAATTAAGACTGCGATACCGCCAAATAGAAGGTTGACCGTTTGTTTAGATAATTTGGCAATCCAGGAACCGCTAAGTTGAGAAGCGCTGGCGCTTAGGTCTGCATTGGAAACTTTGGATAGAACTGGAATCAAAAGAGGGTAGACACGGTCTGAAGTTAAGTTCTCTACACCCGCAGCAACGAGCTGTTGCACCTGTGGCTCGCTTAGTGGTTTTTCACCTCCGGCACCGGGCAGGTAGCGCATGGTCACACTCGCTGTCGTTTGTGGTTTTTGCTCTTCAGAAGTTCGCAGTGCGCTTTCCTCGGGAATGACCAATTGAACTTGCGCGTCTAGAACACCGTCTACAAGTTTGAGTTGTTTTTCGATTTCACCTTCGAGAGCGGCCAGCTTTTTCGCCTTTTCCTCGGCGGACGTTGGGATCAAACCACCTTCGGCAAAGACGTCGGTATAGCCTTTGTCTTTACGTCTTGGCATTTCGTGTCGGTTCAAGAGTCGAATGGCGTCGATTCGATTTCCTGCGGGGACGATGATGTTGTAATTCACATCACGTCCTGAATCGTTCATGAGCTTGTTGGATTCAAGTTGATGGTCAGCCAAGAGCTCAATGATTTGATTGGCTTCTCGCTCATCGATGCCGTGGATAATGGTTTCAGTGCCGCAAGCGCTTAAAAGACCTGCCATCAAACCACCGATTAAAAGAACTTTCGTGTAATGAACCACTTCTATTCCTCATGGCCTGGATTCGATATTTCGAATCGGCGCAATATGCTTAGATCCCAACAAGAACAGGCGTCTGCGTCTTCCTATAGACGCTAACTTACCACCATCCGGGGTGCAATATCCAATATATGAGGAAGAGGGTGCCAAAGCTCGGGTGAGCCTTGGCGTCGTAAGAATGGAATAAGGATTAGACCTGGGTGTTCATGGTCTGCTTGATGCCGCTGGTGGCTTTTTCAACAACCTTGCTGGTGATTTCTAGCTCTTGGCTAAAACGGTAAATTCCAGCTTGCATGGCCAGCAACTCTGATGAGTTAAACTTTTTCCCAGAGAGTGCCATCTTCATAATCCCGGCCATTTTGTCTTGGCCATTGACCAGCTGCTCAACAACTTCGGTCATTTGAGAGCGCTGAACCTTGGCTGCCTGGCCAACTGTGGTTGAGGCCACGGGGCCGCCTTGCTGAGCTTGGAGCAGGACGTTGGCTGCTTTGGTGCTGCCTTCAACGGTCTTAGAGGGCTGAACCTCTTGAACCTGGTTGACTTGTTGGCTTTGCTGAACTTGTTGCGCTTGCTGAGCCTGCATGGAGTCCTGAAAACTCGCACCGTCGGCTCCGCCTTGTTGCTCTTGAAGTTTTTGCAGCTGCTCTTGCGCCTGCTGCATTTCCTTCATCAATTCGCCTGCTGCTTTGCCAATGCTTCCGCCTGAGGGATCCATTATGCCTCCAAGTCATCTCTTGCCCATGAACTCTGTGTCCATGATCCTGAGATCATCGTTATACATTCACGGCAGCACCGTAAATTGGTTGCGAAAATTTCGTGTGATTTGATTTAGGCGAGATCGTCCCGATCGAGCCCTGAAAAAATACTAAGTTAAGCGATTTCAGGAGCTTACCCAAGTTCATCGTAGAGAATACGCCTCAATTTGTCCACGACGCGCCCATGCAGCCGGCTGGTCCAGCTCTTGGAGAGACCCAAATGGTCCCCGACCTCCTGCAGGCTCATCTCTCGGTAGTAGTACATTTCCATGAGTTGGCGCTCTTGATCCCCCAATCCTGCAATGGTTTGGCGTACCAACGCCCGCGCTTGCTCAAGTCCCAAAGACTCTTCTGGAAGTGGATTGTTCGTATCTTCCAGCTGCAGGCCTTCGGTTCCATCAATGGCCGTCAGATAAACTGCTGCCAAGCCTTCAACCGCTGCGGCCAAGTCTTGAACGGCATGCTCAAAGGGGTTCTCCGGAGCCTGTTCACCGCTTTCTTCAGCAAAAGCGACTGCGGCCAAGTATTCGTTGGCTCGCTCTTCAAATCTGGCTTTCGCGTATTCGGTGCGGCTCATCCAGCCCATGCTTCGCAGACCGTCGTATACGGCTCCTCGAATTCGGTAATAGGCGAAGGTCATAAAGTTGGCACCGGCCTCCGGGTCAAAGCGTTGTGCTGCTTCGAGAAGGCCAATCATGCCGTATTCGACGAGGTCATCAAATTCGATGTCAGGTGGAAGTTTCTTGCGAACTTTCCCTGCAATTGAGCGGACATACGGCGTGTACTGCTCAACCACTGCTTTCGAATCGCTGAAGTCGATATCAGGCTGCTTAGATTTTTTGCGCTTGCCGCTCGGCTCAGCTGCAGACTCTGTCATGTTTTAGCCCCCCGAGTACTTGATGGACTCCTCAGAAACATCGTCGAGCAATTGTGCGAAAACAGGCGATGATTCGAGTTGTTCGGCAATGGCCCCGAAAAAGTTTTCCACGTCTTCTTCACTGGCACCCTCAAGCATTTTTGCGAACTTTTTCTTCTTCTTGAGAACAGCCTTAGAAAAGAGCTCGGCTCGCTTTTTACGGTCTGCGCCTTGGTTTTGTTTGAGAACGGCACCGAATGAGCGCACCAAGTCAGCCAGATCTGCATTGCTAAACTGCAATTTGCCCGCGAGTTTTTGACCCTGCAAGGACTGAAGTCTGCTGGCCAGACTTGCACCTTTCATCTCAAAGCCGTCTTTGGCCGATTTAGGTGCGTCGGTTTTTGCGGCATCCCCAGCTTTTGCTGATTCGCCCCCCGCTTTTTGAGCGGTGTTTTCTGTAACGGGTTTCGGGGGTCCCGATGGGGGCTTTGAGCCGCCACCAATGCGCGTCATGGATTACTCCTGAGTGATGTGTCGATTAGCCGAATACGCCCACGCCGTGGGCTTCTTTAAGGGCCTTGGCGAAAGCAGCAGCGGGGCTCTCAGGTTCAGAGGCAATTGCTTTATCGAGAGCCGCAATCGCCTTGTCGCTTTGATTTAGGAAAAATAGAATTTCACCCACGGCAGCATGAGCTGCGGCTGAATTCGGGTTGAGTTCCACAGCTTTTTGATTGGCCTTTAAGGCAGGATTGAAATGCCCTTGAGCAAAATAAATGTGCCCCAGTGCAATGTGTGGAACCTCTGAATGCGGAATCAGAGCGGCGACGCCGTTGAATACCTCTTCCGCTTCCTTCATTTTTCCCAGTTCCATGTACAAATAACCGGATTCAAGAAGCAGTGTGAGTTGCTTCTGAGGAATATCGATGATGCCTTGAACTATTTCTTGCTCGCTCATAACCCTACCTGACTTGTCTCTGAGCCGGGCTCAGATGAGTCTTTTTAGACCGTCTAAAATTCTAAAACAGCTTATGCCCAAACACAAACGCCGCGGGACCTTTGAGAGGTGCCGCGGCGTCGTAAATGATATTTTAATCGGTGCCCCCAACAAGGCCGGCCGATATTATCTAACGTTTTGAATCATGCTCTTCGCAGTGTCATGCTTGGTCTTCATGACGTTCGAGATAGCAGTAAACTTACGGTTTTCCTGCTGCATATCCTGCTGAAGGTTCAAGTACTGCAGATTGAACTGCTGGTTCATTTCCTGCATTTCTTTGGTTGCTTGCATCATGATCGCGCCTTCACTGCCACCTGCGGCAAGTGATGCGACAGAATCCATGGTGCTGCTTCCGCCCTGTACAGCGCTACCACCACCAACGGCTGAACCTGTGCTTGCGCTTAGGCCCGTCGAGGAAGGTGCTGCTGAACCGCTTGATTGAGCTGATTTCAATGAACCAAGCCCAGTAATGGCTGCAGAAAGAACCGCGCCACCCGGAATGAATGGGGCAGCCATGTTGCCGGCACTCATTACAGTGTTTGCGCTTTTTGAAAGTCCGGTGCTCAAAACATCGCCGAAACTGGTTCGGGAAGTCTGTCGTGACCGGCTGTTGTCGATTTGGACCCTAAGGCCTGCGTTGTTGTCAGAACTAATTCGGCTCATAATAAATCTCCTCCGCGTCTCGGGAATCGTTTTGGGGGCGTCCCGAAGACGACCGTTTTGCCTTGTGCTGATACATTATCGGCAGGGACGGTTTTGGGTTGGAAAAAAAGCGATACATTAAAAAACTTACTATCCTGAGGGGTTAGCCCCCATCGCAGCCTTCGTTTGGAAGAGATAGTCCATTAAATCCGCCGCGCGCTCGACTGCGGCGATCGCTTTTTTGGATGCTGACTTGTCTTTTGGTGTCGTAGCATCGGCGTCAAATTGCTCTAAGTTACCGAGAATACTAGTCAATTGTGTCGACACGCCATCGGGTGTCTCAGCTTCGAGAAGTTTTTCAATTCGGGCGAAGCCTACGGACTGACTTTCAGGTGTAGGTTCGGGTGCTTGCTTCGGGGTAACGGGTGCTGCCCGAGGCCCGCCTTGCATGTCACCGATTTTAAAGGATTTTAGGTCGTCATCGGCCATAAGGCCTCCTTGGGACGTAAAAGTTTCTAAACGAACATTACGATCGTTTGCACTATTACTATGACGCAAAGCCTGGCTGCAGGCAATTGTGAGGCCCCGTCTCAGAGTCCTAATTGGTCCCCTGATTTAGGACCTTTGCCCGCTACCCATGAGGCGGCGGCCATCATTTTACTTCCGGCCGGTTTCACCTCTTCAATAAGAAGGCTTTGCTCTCCACAAGCAACCTGGAGACCGTGCTTGTTGGCTGCGATCACTGTTCCTGGGGTTCCGGATTCAGGTTTGAGGCTGGCTTTACCAATAACGACCCGGGTTTCGCCGAACATCGTAAAAGTACCGGGCCACGGATGGTACGCGCGAAGCTGTCTTTCGATAAGAGAGGCTGGCTTGCTGAAGTCGAGGCGTCCGTCTTCTTTGGATAGGAGCGGAGCATGGGTTGCTAAGTTCTCGTCCTGTGCCTGTGCCTGACTTTCTCCGCTGAGAATGGCTTCGAGTTGATCGATCAGAAGTTTGGCTCCAAGCTCGGCAAGCTTCACCGTGAGCGTACCGCAGGTATCGGTGGCTTCAATGGGGGTTGCTCGCATGGCGTGAACCGCACCGGTGTCCATGCCTTCGTCGAGTTGCATGATGCTTACACCTGCTTCTGGATCACCATTGGCGATAGCTTGGGTAATAGGCGAAGCCCCTCGATACTTAGGGAGGAGTGAGGCGTGGACATTAACACAGCCAAGCGGGGCCATTTCCAAAACTGCCTTGGGTAGAATTTTCCCGTAGGCGGCAACCACGACCAGGTCTGCATTGAATGCCTTCAAGGTCTCCAGAGACTCAGGCTTGCGAACGCTCTTGGGTTGATAGGTGGGAATGCCACGGGCATCTGCAGATACCTTAACTGGGCAGGGGGTAAGTTTTCTGCCTCGGCCAGCCCTTTTATCGGGTTGAGTCACCACACCAACAACCTGACAAAGATCGGGCCGTTCTGCGAGCATGGTAAGAGAAGGTACAGCAAAGGCAGGAGAGCCCATGAAAAGGACACGCTTGGTATTCACGATTGATAAGCCTGAAATCTAAAGTTTAAAGGTTGGCCGCGGCTTCAACGCCATCGTCGATACCGGCCTTTTTCATCTTATTCATTTTACGCTTAACGGAGTCTCGCTTGAGTCTGGAGAGATACTGAACGAATACCTTCCCGTCTAGATGGTCCATCTCATGTTGAAGGGCAACAGCGTAAAGACCTGCCGCTTCGAGTCGGAATGTTTCGCCTTCGCGGTTCATAGCTTCGACTTCGATTTTCTCGGCCCGCTTAACTTGGTCGGTATATCCGGGAACGGAAAGGCAACCTTCTTCCCAAACGATTGAGCCTTCACTGGCAACAATTTGAGGGTTGATAAATTCTTGCGCACCCTTAAAGAGAAATGCGTCGAGTTCGGCTTGGATATCTGGATTATCGGCTGCGTCTTTCGAAGGGTCCAAATCGATCACCAACACTCGGTGGGGAACAGCGATTTGAGTGGCTGCCAAGCCCACGCCATTTGCCTCGTACATGGTTTCAAACATGTCATCGACAAGTGTGCGAATATCATCGTCTATGCTTTCAACTGGCTTTGCCACTTCACTAAGTGCAGGGTCAGGCCAAATTCTGATTTTGCGAACCGCCATCTTCAACTCCTTCTAGGCTCCAATGTCACGACAGAGTCGTCACGTCAACCAGATCCGGCATTGATAAATATACCATATTTTCAGTGGGATGCAGGGCTTTCCAGCTTAAGTCCGAGGCAAATTACGAGCGTAGGCAAGTCTGAGGCCATCATCTTGTAGAACTTCGTAGGCATCGTCGAGAACCCGTTCAATTTCATTGAGTTCGCGCTTGTATTGTTTGCGGATGTTTTCCGAGAAGTTCATGGCCGCATATTCTTGAATTTGCTTTTTGTGTGCTTGGGTAATCTCGTAAGGAGTAGCCTGCCGTGAAATACCGAGAATCGTGAAATAATCTTGGTGACGGGTTTGCTCGACCTTATCTTCAAGCCGTCGCCGGTCCAGCAGATCAGCTGACGAGGAACCATCAAGATTGTAACCTTCGTTGCCACGAACCAAGACTTGTACCAGATCTAAAGTCAGCAGCCCGGCCATCACTTGGTAAATGGCCAAAGGTCCAAGCCCTGTGCTGAAGACAATTTCTTCAATGTTTCGCGTGCCGTCGAGCATGCGCACCGCTTGGCGTTCCCTGGCTTCGAGTTTGAGCAGCTCTGCATCAAGTTGTCCCTCTGAGCGCGGCTTGAGCAAAGTGCTTGGCGGACCCACTACTGTCATCAATCTTGGTAGTAAGTACTTACGCCGAATGCCTTCGATGATGAGACTGCGCGGATCATCGCGTAGTTTTACTTTTTGGTCCTCATCGATTTCTTCTTCGCGGAATTGATAGGTAGCTTGCTGCCATTCGAAGAGGCTGGTGCATACTTCCTTGATGTGCCCACGAACCGATTCGAATAATTCCTCGGGTTTCAGTTGGCCTTCGGAAACAAGGATGGCCCCGATTTTCCGACTGCCTTGAATGTTGCGCAGCCGAAGCGACTGGTATTGTGCCCGGGTAATTTTTCCTTCGCGGTAGAGATAGTCTTCGATTTTATCAAACTTCTGGTTTGAGAATGTTTCAACCGGAGAACCTCGCTCAAAGTAAATGACTTTGTGAACGTCTTGGTGATGAACATCGATGCGCCCAGTGACTTGCTTACGCCACATGGTTGTAAACAACACAGCCATTTCATTGGGGCCCTGGATGGTGCCGTGTCCTGAATCGATACTTCCCATAGATTGTGCAAGAGGCATGGTCGAGGCCGGAACCGACGCACTTTGGGACGGCGCGTGGGCAAGCGGTGCGGGCGATTGACTTGGATGTCCGTAGACCGATTGCATGCTTTCACGCATTTCAGGCTCGAGGTTGGGGTCGAGTGCGTCGATGCGCCGCTTCTCTTGGTTTTCCTGGTAGCGCCGTTCTTGATCGAGTTGAAGCCGGACATTTTGCTCTGTCTGGCGACGAATCTCATCTTCAATGCGTTGACGTTCTTGCTGCTCTTGGAGGCGTCTTGTGGCTTCTTCGTTTTCTTGGCGAAGCAGTTGCTGCTCTTGGTCTCGCAGTTGGTCTTCGAGCTTCGTACGTTCCTCGACTCCGCTTCGCCATCTGTTTTGGTCATCAGACCTACGTCGAAGCTCTTCTTCGAGTTGTTGCTTACTCTCTTGCATGTGCTCTTTGAGCTCATCTGCAAGTTTATCGGCTCGAGCTTGTGCTTGCTCTTTTTCAGCCTTTAAGCGCTCTTGTTCCTCTGAGATGCGTTTTTCACGTTCGCTGAGTCTCGCTTGTTCTTGTTCAAGCCGGCGACGTTCTTCTTCTTCTTTTTTGTAACGTTCGCCTTCTTCCGTAAGCCGGTTCTGCGTCTCTTTGAGCTGAGCTGCAAGTTCTCGAATTTCTTCTTGTTGCTTATCCACCGTAGCTTCAATAGCCATGTGGTGGTTGGCGGCTTCAGTTTCTTGATCGTGATGTTTCTGTTCGAATTCGGCTTTGGCTTTTTCGGCAGCTGCTTTTAGCTCTTCAATGCTCGAGTTTTTCTCTCGGGTTTCTGCCTTTTGGTCTTCGAGTTCCGCGCCAAGTTTAGTTTGTGCTTCTGTGCTCTCTTCAAGCTTGCCTTGAAGCTCTGCGGCTGCTTTGGCTTGCTCTTCAAGCTGCACCTTGAGTGCGGCCAATTCGTTTTCGAGTTCTTGCGCGCGCTGGTTTGCGGCATCCAGGAGTGCAGGGTCTGCGCCTGGTGCTGCCGGTGCTTCTGCCGCCGGTTCCGCTGGTGCTTCTGCCGCCGGTTCCGCTGGTGCTTCTGCCGCCGGTTCCGCCGGTGCTTCTGCTGCCGGTTCCGCTGGTGCTTCTGCTGCCGGTTCCGCTGGTGCTTCTGCTGCCGGTTCCGCCGGTGGTTCTGCTGCCGGTTCCGCCGGTGCTTCTGCTGCTGGTTCCGCTGGTGCTTCTGCTGCTGGTTCCGCTGGTGCTTCTGCTGCTGGTTCCGCTGGTGCTTCTGCCGCCGGTTCCGCTGGTGCTTCTGCTGCCGGTGCCTCCGCTGCGGCTTCTGCCTCTTGGAGTTGACCGAGAAGTTCGTCTGCCGCACCTTCTAAGGTTTCTTCTGGTGTCTTTTCTTCTTCTGCTGGTGCTTCTTCGACTGGTTCCGGTACCGGCTCTGGCTCAGGTGCTCCTCCCTCATCGGGAAGTGGCGCGTTGGGATCACCGGGACCGATTGCTTTTTTACAACTTTGAACAACTTTGGCGACATCAACCGGGTATTTAAAGAATCCATCCCCGCCTCTGTCTTTGGCAGTTTTTTCGTTTTTGATGGTCTCTTTACCCGTTCCAAAAAAGATAATTGGAACAGTTGCGCCTTCAGGATCCATGCGAATGACTTGCAATGAATCCAGGACACCAATCGTTTTGAGGCTGAAGTATAGGGCCTTGGGGCTGATCTCATCGAACTTGTCGATACAGTCGTCCGCATTGGTCGTGCTGTATGCGGTATACCCCGCAGCTTGCAGACCCTCGATGAGTTCCCCTAAGGAATTCTCTTCATCATTTAATACGAGAACGTTCTTAGCCATAAATCGCCAAACTCTTTGATATCATACAGAATTACAGCATGCTGATTGGATCTACATCAAGAATTTGGCGCACGCCACTTTGTGGCCGATTTGATAGCACGCCAAGCACCCTGCGAATGTCGTTTCGAGTGGCTCCCTTCAAGAGCAGCTGAATCCGATAAATGCCCTTAATACGGGAGAGTGGAGCGAGTGCGGGCCCTAAAATAAGCAGTTCTACATCCATTTTTCGGGCCGCAATTCTTAGTTTTTCTGCCTGTTCTTGGGCCAATTTCATGGCCTTTTGTTCGTCCTCTGATTCAAATCTTAATAGGCAAAGGTACGCGAAAGGGGGGTAAAAAAGCTCTTCTCGGTACACAAGCTCCTGTTTGATGAACGATTCGAAGTCATGTTTGGCCGCGCAAGTGATGGCGTAATGATCGGTTTCGAATGTTTGTACGAGTACTCGGCCCTCTTTTTCTGCCCGTCCTGCCCTCCCGGCAACTTGAGTAAGAAGCTGAAAAGTACGTTCGGCGGCTCGAAAATCCGGAAAGTTAAGGCTGGCATCGGCGGAAACGACACCGACCAGGGTCACGCCGGGAAAATCGTGTCCTTTGGTGACCATTTGGGTTCCCACTAAAATTTTAGATTCACCGGCCCGAAATCGAGTCAGCGCCTTTTCAAGATCGCGCCTATTTTTAATTTGGTCTCGGTCGAGTCGTTGAATGGGTACCGATGGCAGCATGCGATTGAGCTCTGTTTCGATGCGCTCAACCCCAACGCCGAAGCTGCCCACTCGGTGGCCGCCGCAGCTGGGGCATTCATCCGGAGCTTGGATTTCAAAACCACAGTAGTGGCACTGCAAAATTTCCCGCCGGCGGTGCAACGTGAGTGAAACGTCACAGGAGTCACATTGAAAGGTATGGCCACAGTCGCGGCATGAAACGTAGGGAGCAAAGCCTCGTCGGTTTTGAAAGAGAATAATTTGCTCGTCGTTGGCAAGTGTTTCTTCAATGGCGGTCACCATGGGTTGGGTAAAAATGCCGTCGCCGATGCGGTCCTCTTCCGCCAGATCGATGGTGGTGACCTCAGGCAGCGGGCGTTTATGAACCCGTTGGTGAAGCATGAGACTTTGGTAGCGTCCTTTGTCTGCGTTGTTGCGTGTTTCAAGGCTTGGTGTGGCCGAACCCAAAACAACCACGGCTTTTTCTTTGTTGGCGCGAAAGACCGCAAGGTCTCGGGCGTTGTAGCGCGGTGTCTCATCTTGTTTAAATGAGGTCTCGTGTTCTTCGTCCACAATAATGATGCCGATATTTTCCAATGGAAGAAAAAGCGCGCTGCGCGCACCGAGTCCGATGACTGCTTCTCCATTGTTGACCCGCTCCCATTCGTCACGGCGTTCGGCTTGGGTAAGACCGGAGTGAAACGTTGCGACTTTCTCTCCAAATCTTGCGCGAAACCGTGCTCCGAGTTGCGGGGTCAATGCAATCTCCGGAACCAAGACCATGGCGGTTCTGCCCTGGGCTAAAACTTCTTCAATGGCTCTTAGATAGACTTCTGTTTTGCCGCTGCCGGTTACCCCTTGGAGCATAAATGAGCAAAAACTCTTGGCATCAATATGTTCTTTAAGTTTTTCGAGGGCAGCCGCCTGCTCGTCGGTTGGCTCCGGACGTACATCGGGCTCTTCACTTTGAGAGTAGGGGGTTATCTTTTGCTCGACTTGAAATTTTTCAACGAGTCCTTTGCCCACAAGTGTTTTGAGACGACTGAAGGCACTTTTGTCTATCTTGCTAAGAGCTGCGCCTGTGATGTGTCCTTCTTTGGGAATGTGTTCCAAAAGCTCTTTTGCCCCTTTTTGCCGAGGCGTTAAGGCTGTTTCTGCGTCGCCTTCAAGTCGGCGATAAGCAGCAACTTTGCGTGCCCCCTTGTTTTGTTTTTGCAGTCTTTCGAGAAGCCCTTTTTCTCGAAGTCTTTTGAGGCGCGATAGTGATGCACGTCGGCTCCATTGAAGCGCTTTTTCGACGGCCACGACGGTGAAGCCCTTTTCGTGGCCACGTGCAACTTCAAGCAGTTCAAGATCTTTGGCGGTGAGCTTGCCTGTGAGTGGACTGTCGGCGGCTTCGGTGATGCGGTAGCGATAGGAGCTGGGGCGGGCGGCTGCGGGTAGGGCAACCGAGAGCATGTCTCCAGCCGGTGCGCAGTAATAATCGGCCCCAAATAAAATGAGCTCAAGCAAACTGCCGGAGAGTTGCGCTCGCTCTTCATCAATGGAGTCGATGGGTTTGAGTTCGAAATCACCTTCATACGGTTCATCGACCAGTTCGGTTACGTAGCCTTGGCTTTTGCGGTTACCCAGCGGGACTTTGACAGGGGTCCCCACTTGGATAGATCCATCCAACTCATCTGGGATCAGATAATCGAGAACAGGTAGAGGATCGGTGAGAACGACTCGGGCGCGAGTCATGGTGCCCCCGGGATTTAAATGTGCAAGGCTCGGCCATCAACGGCCAGGGCTGCTTCTTTCAGGGCTTCGGACATCGTTGGGTGTCCATGACACGTTCGAGCCAAGTCTTCGCTGCTGGCACCAAATTCCATGGCAGCCACTGCCTCGGCAATGAGGTCGCCGGCGTGTGAAGCGAGGATATGAACACCAAGAATCCGGTCGGTCTGGGCATCTGCAAGGATCTTAACCCGCCCGTCGGCTTTGCCGATGGCCCGTGCGCGGCCATTGGCGGCAAGCGGGAACGAGCCTTTTTTGTACTCGATACCTGCTTTTTTCAGTTCTTCTTCAGTTTTTCCAACGGATGCGATTTCTGGCTCGGTGTAAACGATGCCGGGAATCACGTTGTAATTGACGTGTCCATAACCCGTAACAATGTGTTCAACACAGGCCACGCCCTCTTCTTCAGCCTTATGAGCAAGCATGGGGCCGGCAATAACATCACCAATGGCGTAAATTCCGGCTACCGCGGTCTCAAGGTGCTCACCAACGGGAATACGGCCGCGTTCATCGGTTGTGATGCCTACGTTTTCTAATCCCAAACCTTGGGTATGCGGAATTCTACCGACGCTTAGGAGCACGCGATCACATTCGATGGGATCTTTACCGTCGCATTCAACCACGCACTTATCACCGTCGCGGCGTGCGCTTGTGACTTTGGAACCCAGTTGAAATTCGATGCCTTGTTTTTTGAAAATTCGCAGCGCCTCTTGAGCTATTTCCGAATCCATACCCGGTAGAATGCGGTCGAGGTATTCCAGAACCGTTACTTTGGCTCCGAGGCGTGCCCAGACAGAACCCAGCTCAAGTCCGATGACACCGGCTCCAATCACGACCAAGTGCTTGGGCACTTCCGGATAGGATAAAGCTTCTGTACTGCTGCCAACAAAGTCACCGTCTTCTTCAACACCGCGAAGAGGAGCACTGCTGCTTCCTGTTGCAATGAGAATTTTTTTGGTTTGGAGAACCGTTTGCGAGCCGCTGGCGTCGGTGACGGCTACTTTATCTGCCGCTTGAATGGTTCCCAGCCCTTGGTAGTGGCTGACTTTGTTTTTGCGAAAGAGTCCGGCGATACCTTTGGTTAAGGTAGAGACCGTCGTATTTTTATGCTGCATCATGACTTCAAGGTCCAAGCTGACCCCACCTGTCATAATTCCAAAACCAGAGAGTTTGTTTTGCGCATCGCTGTAATGATGACTTGCCTCAAGAAGTGCCTTGCTTGGAATACAACCCACACGAAGGCAAGTGCCGCCCAGTGCATTCTCTTTTTCAATGCAAGCGACTTTAAGGCCAAGTTGAGCGGCACGGATAGCGGCTACATAACCACCAGGTCCCGCTCCGATGACAACCAAATCGAAGCTATGTTCTTCCATTTTAGATCTCCAGGAGCATGCGTTCAGGTGCTTCAATACACTCTTTGATACGCTTCAGAAAGGTCACGGCCTCGCGGCCATCAACAATACGGTGGTCATAGGTCAACGCAATGTACATCATTGGCCGGACCACAACTTCACCATTGATAGCGATAGGTCGCTCTTGAATTCCGTGGAGCCCCAGGATTCCGCTTTGTGGCGGATTGACGATAGGTGTGGAGAGCAGCGAACCGTAAACACCGCCATTGCTGAT
>MDSW01007902.1_pt1 | contig 13999 bp, 10 predicted proteins | sample 811171 | NCBI WGS metagenome assembly MDSW01 (sample SAMN05326641, study PRJNA326480) | marine metagenome | isolation source: seawater | place: Atlantic Ocean: North West | collected 2012 | reverse complement strand
TGAATAATTTATAAAATAACCAACCCAGTAATAATGCTGAGAATACAAAGAGACTTATCCATGGAAAATAACTTACTGCAACGTCTTGGACCAACTTAAATTGAATGGTTGCTCCTAAGATGACAATACCAATTTGTAAGGGGTAGGAAGAAACTTGTTTAGTAACAAAGCTGGTTTCTGGCTTGCAGGCCATTGCAAATGCTATGCCAATAAATACTGCTGCAGCAGGATTAAAAATCCAAAAGACTAACCCTAATGCAATAGCCAGGCCTATGTATTGTTTGGAAGCTGCCATCTAGGTATTTTAACTTACCAGCAGAACTTCTCGAAAACTCCCTCTCATACAGTGGTTAGATGCCATGGAGCTGGAGTAAGCCCCGGCATTAATAATGGCCAGATGCTTGTGCATTTGTAAATCTTCTACTACAAGATCCTTATACCAAACATCAAGAGCCTCGTTAATATTGCCCACTACATCGTAAGTCATAAACTTACCGTGATAGCGCTCTAGAATAACGGGTTCAAAGGGCAGCCCATAAAAAGCTGGCTCTATGGCAATGTTAAACCCAGCATTAATACCAACATAATGTTTCTTCTTTTTCTTCTCAGTAAATGTCTTTTCAACCACTAAAATCCCAGCATCTTTCATAATGTATTCTCCCGGTTCTACTTGAATAACTATATCTTTAGAGAAAGATTGCTTAATAATTTTTGACCACTTGTATAAATCTAGTGAGGCATCAGATTTTTGATGAGGCACCCCTAGCCCGCCTCCAATATTAACTCTTTGAACTGTTCCGATAGACTCGATGAATGTATTGGCTCTTTCAAAGACTTGTTCGAGGTTAGCCAAGCTGTCATTGAGATAGCCGCATCCAGTATGAAAATGGACCGTGTTAATCTCGACTCCGCCTTTTTTAGCAATACTAATAAATTCCTTTAGATGGTTAGAATAAATACCAAACTTAGTTTGTTCCTCGCCTGCGTAGGCAAGCTGGCTATTATCAGCTCTACTGGTTCCTAACTCCGGATTAATTCTCACCCCAATGCTATGAGTTAAACCGTATTTAATGCACTGTTTTAAAGTAAAAATTGAATCGCAATTTATATGTATCCTTGGATACTTACTTAGAATCTGGAAATCCTTTGTGGATAGAGAGGTTGCAGTAAACGAAATATCCTCTTCCTTGAAACCGCAGGCAACTGCATGTTCAATTTCTTCAGGTGAGCATGCATCAATCCCGCAGACTCTCTGGGATGCCATCCAAGATAAGATCGGAGTAAACCTATTAGACTTCATTGCAAAAAATACTTGCGTGCGTCTACTCATGCCTTGCTTTGCAAATACTTCTTTTATGCGCGAAAGATTTTTTTCAATTCTGTTAAGGGAGTAAAAAAAAGTAGGAGCATCAGCCTGCTTGGCTAGATCCTTAACCAGTCTATTTGCAAAAAACAATTGATCCCTTTTATAACAAAGATCTTCTCTTTCCCACCATTGCTTTTCTTTGTAAAGCATAGATTGTTGATCAGCTAAAAAAGCGGGTGCTAAATTTTTATCTTTCTTACCTCGAATAATACCTCTGCAATTTTTTGTCCCACAACCGCATTTAAAAATCTTAAAAAGGTAGTCCTCTGTTTCGGAGTAATCCATATAGAGATAAGAATTTTTCTTGATAGGCTTTAGGGCAGTTACTTCAAGCTTTTGCATGTCTACATGAATATTTGGATCACAAGAATGCAAAAAATAGCCTGAGAAATATGTATCGTGAAGATGAATATCTTTAGAAATTTGCAAAGTATGCTGTTGGATATTATTGACTGTTGGTCCAGCCATCTTTGCAACCAACTCCCCCTTCTGAAATGCTTTTTTAGCAATGACGCCCAACCCTTTGCTCTTTGAAGTTTTATGGATTTCAAAATCACATTTTTTAGGAAACCTTGGGTCAGATCCAAAGGAAGCAGGATATACGGATACATTGGTTGATTTCATATCACCCCCTATAAAAAAAGAGATTTATAAGGCTTTTATGAAATTAATACAACAATTATTTTATAAAAGAAAATTTGGATGTTTGGGAGCTAGTTTTCGAGAACTATTCGATTCTCATAAAAGGGCTGATAGTGCTTTTGGCTTTGCATATAATCTTTGGCAACATCAAACATCAAAATTCCAGAATCAATCGTTTTAGAGCTTTCTAAAAACGATAAATAACCGTCTCCACCCATGGTGACAAAGTTAGGGGCAGCAACTCTATAAGTTTTATCTTCTTCAATAGGTCTTCCATTAAGAAGCATAAAACCAAGCTCATTATCCTTGGTGATGCTGTATTGAAAACCACTGGATACTTGCAACACTCCATTGGTTTGCCCTGCTGCATGTTGAAAGATTTCTTTGACCTGTTTGCCTGTAAGGGTGGTTATGATGCCGCGATTTGGAAATGGAAAAGCTGAAATAAGATTCCCTATGCTGACTTCCCCTTTTGTTATATCTTGCCTGAGCGCACCACTATTGATGACGGCTATATCAATAGATGAGTCCATGGCTTTGAGAGCATCAGCAAACATATTCCCCATATTGGATTCCTGTCCATAGGCCCTGGTCATGGTTTGGGAGGTTGTGGCTACAATTTCGCTTGCTATTTCTTCTACCCTTTGATTCCATTTAGTAATTTCTGCAAGCATGGCTGGATCATCATCTATCTCGTCATCAAAAATTGGAATTAACTCATTGGTATGTCTGATGATTTTCTTTTTATCGGTATCGTAAGTAACTACCAATTTTCCAAGCTGGGTTGTGTATGCATTGGTAGAAACAATTAATGTTCCATTAGATTGCAAGGCTTCTTCAGTCCCTTTGTGTGCATGACCGGTCACAATAATATCTAAATCAGATACTTTAGAAGCCAAATCTATATCCTTAAACAATGCCCTTTCAACATCACTCAACCCAATAGTAGATTGCCTTCCTGGCATGCCTTGATGAATGCTCAAAATAATAAGATCGGTTTTATCTTTAATTTCAGCTATGTATTTTTTTAGATAAAGTTCTTCATCACGAATATCTAAGCCAACCACCATTTCTTTATTAATAGTATCGTGAAATGCAAATTTTCCGTGCAATCCTATAATGCCTATCTTGAGACCGTCTCTTTCGATAATAATGAAGGGATTGTCCCAAAAGAGTTCTCCAGTTTCTTCAACAAAAATATTGCCATTTAAGATAGGAAAAGTAGCTTTTTTTAATTGTGTAAAAGTATTTTGCCAGCCATGATCAAATTCATGATTACCAATACAAGCTGCATCAAGGCCTAAAAAATTCATAGAGCTTATTACTGCAGCACCTTCAGTCAGAGTGCTGACATAGGGCCCTGAGAAATAATCCCCTGAATCTATGTAAATAGCATTTGGGTTAGCGGCTTTTTCTTGTTTTACTAGAGTAGCAATATTGGCAAAGCCTCCAACCAATCTATCTTCGCTCATCCAGCTCTCCTTATGGGGAACAAGATGAGAATGCAAATCGTTGGTGTAAAGAATTGTTATCTCTTTTGTATCTGCATTAATGCTGCAAGAAATAAGAAATGATAGGAACGATAGTATTGCTAATTTATAAGACATATAAAAATTATAAATGATTTAGTTAATAAATAATTTTTCTAAGTTGTTTCTAAATTGTTTCAAAAAACACTTAAATAAAAAAAAAGATGTGTTAGGGTAAATTTAACTTATATATAGGGGGAAAAATGAATAAGTTATTTTTTATTGCTGCCTTTTCAGCTATTTTTTTGGTTTCTGGGACAACAATTGCTCAGGAATATAAGTATCAACCCAGCCCTAACAAGGCTGAATACTATTTTGCAAAATATAAAGATGGTAAAGATCTTGATGATTTTGTTTCATGGGTTAAAGATGTAGAAAAAAATATTTTGAATAAAACTTCAGAATATGAAAACTTTGAAGTGGTTTTGTTATCACCATATTTTCACAGAGATCTAACATCTCATGATGTTATTTTTGTGGGTCTTTGGCCTAACTCTACTGAACAATATAAAGGCCTCGATTATTGGGTCAATAATGGAAATAACGCCATGTCTAAAATACCTGTGGTTAATCATCAAGTTATAGACACATGGCAGTGGGCAATATCTGTTCCTGAAGGGGAAATGGGTGTAGCCGCTACTAGATTCTCAGCTTGTAAAATGAAAGAAGGGGTTACTGGAAGAGCAATGTTTGATGCTTACATGGATTTTGCAAAAGCAGCGAAAGAAAAAGGAGATAATCTTGGAAGAAAGATGATATTTCCATCTGCTGGGGCAACTGAAGGCGTAGATTATGATTTTGTCTACTTGCTCTATGCTAATACCGTTGCTGAGCTAGGTGCTGGTGCTGATAATTACTGGCAAAACATCAACGGCACTCCCGAAGATCAAAAACTTGGGGAGCTTCTAGATGGATGCTTTGATTACAATACTTGGATAGCTAATAAAGTTAGATAGCTCTAATTAATAAAAAAGCCCCTTAAATAGGGGCTTTTTTTTGAGGAAAATTAATTTCCTTTAGAAAATTGTGGTCTCGCAGGATCATACAATGTAGCAGAGTTGTATGTATCGATTTGAGTTAGGCAAGTTGCTGTATCTGAAATGGAAGCTTGAGCTTCTGCACCAGTTGCTAACCAATTAGCCTGACCTTTTGCAGCAGAATCTGCTGACTCATGGAAGTTCAACCATAAAAAGTCTAATGTCTCATCTTCTTCTAGAGACATATAGACCCCATATGCATAAGCACCATAACTTTCTGCAGTATCTAACCAAGCATTATAATCAGCAACGCTTTTTGTGAGATCGCTTGTAGACTTTCCTTCATTGAACTTACAGATAAATGTCTCTGTAAAAAATTCACCAGAATCAGGAAATTCTCCAAATGAATATGGATCTCTTTGCCACTGAAAGCTCCAGCCTCTGCGTGCCTCGCCATCACAAGCAATGACTGATTCATACTCTTCAGCCCATGCCATGGCTCCTTCGTCAGCAACCCATTCAGCCCAAGCAGCATCTGCTTTCTCTTTGGATTCCCATTGAAGTTCCCACCAACCATTATCTTGGCCGTTTGAATCACTTGCCGGCGCATAGCCCCATGCCCCTAAGAGATCATCAGATATATTTTGAGCACGCCAAGCTTTCATCATAGCCATAACGTTTTCAGGAGAGTAATCTTCTCCACCCACGCAAGGGAAGAACTCGTTATAAAAGCTTACGCCCAATATATCAAAAGCTACTTCTGAATCACTACTAACATTATTGTTAGAACAATTAGCAACGATAAAAGAAGCTAAAATTAGAGTTAATATTTTTTTCATAATCTTTCCTTAAGAATTATTAATAATTGCGACAACTGTTCCTGAATACATTCTGGAATTTTCACAAGAAAAGGTATCGCGTCTAGTTTGCACCTCTTCTGTATCAGAAAAGTTTTCCCAAAAATTGTCAATGGTAGCACCCCACTCAGACCAACTGGAGCTAACAAAAGAAATGACAAAATCGTACTCCATTAATGCAGCTGGAGCACCGTTATTTGGTCTAATAAGTCTAAACGAAGTTTTGTTCATGGTCTGTTGCATTTTGGAAACTGCTGAGGCTGCAACATAAGCATCTGCCATAGTCTTGTCATCTTTTAAATTGCAATAGGCATAAGTAATGGGATATTGATCTGCAAGCTCTGCAGGAGAAAAGTTAGATTCCCCTATCCACTGAACAGCATTAAATCCTTGTGTACAAACAGCTGGCAAAGTGTTTCTGAGCTTAGCCGCATCATCTCCTAACCAAAAGTCATTAGCTCTTCCTAAATCACCTGAAGATGGTGTGTTACCCACCCAGATAAAATCAAATTCGTTAAGCGGCGTTCTGTATCTTGGTGTCAGCATAAAAGCAGCATAGTTGAACCCTACATCGCTAGCTTCTACCGTCTTTTTCCAATTTTCAGACCACTTAGCCATATCGGACATAGTTTTGCCCTCATTTAATTTACACATAAAGTATTCAGCTCTAGTGGCATCTGGTACATTCTGTGCAAATAGCACTCCTGAGCAAAGCGCTATAAATAAAAAGATTTTCTTCATTTTTTTTCCCCTTATAGAAAACCAACATTAATACTACATAGATGGTAGACATTGTCAAAAATATAAACATAAAATCAAAATCTTTGTGACAAATTAGAAACTATAATGAAGGCATGAAGAAGTTTTGGGTCATTGCACTTGTGTTGCTCCTTTGCATCATGGGTCCATATTTTTACAAGACCAGTAAACTCGCCCCCATTAAGGATTCTGATCTGCCAACTTATGGTCAATGGGCTCAGCTATCAGATGGCAATATTTTCTATAGATGGTTTGAACCAGAGCAAGTTACAAAATCCGAGCCCGTAATATTAGTTCACGGGTTTTCAACACCCCAATTTGTCTGGGATGGATTGGTTCAATTTATTACGGATCAGGGCTTTCGTGTATTGGTTTATGACCATTTCGGTAGAGGTTACTCCGAGAGACCTAAAGGCCCTTACAACAAAGAATTGTATGTAAGAAGTTTAAATGAACTTATTGCATCTCAAGATATTCAAACAAAAATCCACCTGGTTGGATACTCTATGGGTGGTCCAATAGTTGGTTACTATGCAACGGAATATCCTACTTCAGTTGCAAGCACTGCCTTTATTGCTCCAGCCGGCCTTATGGTTGAAGCGAATGGAATCAATCCCTTGGCTGTTGCTCCATACATTGGAGAATGGTTTTTACATGTATTTGGTAATATTGATAGCTGGTATCAAGACCGTGAAGATACCAGTGACCCATATTCATTGAGTACAAAAGATTTTCTTAACTTGATAAAGGTGCAAATGAATTATGAGGGTTATTATGAGTCACTCCTCTCAACCTATCGAAATTTTAATTTGTTCAATACCCAAGCAATGTATAAAAAGCTTGGAGGTTTTAATTTTCCAACACAGATTATTTGGGGAACAAATGACAGTGTAGTGCTCTACTCAGGTAATGAGGAATTAATTAAATTTTTACCACAAGCTGAACTTGTAACCATTAAAGATGGTAAGCACAGCATTACCTACAAAGAACCAACCAAGGTTGGCAAACCTCTTGCATCATTCCTAGAAAAAATAAGTTCTTAAACTTTATATTTATCTCTAAAGCGCAATAAATGTTTTTTATAGGGCCTCCAACGGCCAACGCCTTTGGTGTTCAAAGGTTGTCTTACTTGTTCTGAGCTAGCAGTTTTAACAAGCCGTTTGGTTTTATGAAACTCAAGACACTGCTTTTCAAAATCTAGATTACAAAAATCTAATAACTCCCTAATAATCTTTTCTGGCTGGTTTAAAAGATCTTCATGTTGAACTTTAAGAATGTAGCCAGGTAAAACCTTGTTCCAGTGATCCATAAGTTGTAAGTATTCTTCGTAATAGTGAAAAATATTGTCGAGGTCATAAGTGAATTCTTGTCCTTCTGCAAATAACTGTTTAAAACAAGACCAGCAAGTATCCATAGGATCTCTGCGGGCATCAATAATTTTGGCATTTGGAAACATCAGGCGAATTAAGCCAATATGTCGAAAGTTATTGGGCATCTTGTCAGTGAAATGCTTGGCCCCTTTTCTAAATATGCTCGCACCCTCTAAATAGCTCTGTGCTAATTCTTGTAACTCAGGAGATGAAATTTGAAAAAGCACATCCGGATATCTGTGATTGGGGTACTTTTGTCTTAGATTAAGCTTGTGAGCTATGGAGAGAATATTGGGCAATTCATGAGTGCCATCTACTTGAGAATGACTAGCAAGAATTTGCTCTAATAAGGTTGAGCCAGAGCGTGGCAGTCCAACAATAAATATCGGATCATGACTGCTGGAACCCCAATCAGATTTTATTTTAAATAAATCTTTATTGCCTAGTTTTTTTTGAGCCCTGCATTCTTTAATAAAAACTTCTTGAGTGTATGCAGAAGATTTATTTTGAATCCTATTGCCAGCAAGAAATTGTTGGAATGCTTCATCATAATGACCGCTCTCTTCATAGGCAGTCCCTAATGCAAAATGCATATATTTTTGTTCTTGCTCATCTACTAGTTGATCAGTGGTCATTTCTTTTAAATCAGAAATTTCATCTCTTGAGAAATGGTAGGTCTTTAAATTACTCAGACTCCAGTATGCCTCTCCAAAAAACCTATTTTTTTTGTAAGCTGTTTGATAGCTTGCTACAGCCTTCTCAAAATAGCCTTGGGTTTTTTGGATGTGCCCTAAAGCAAGAAATATTTCAGGATTATTTCTCTCCGTATTAAGGATATCTTGATAAAGGCTAAGCGCGTCATCAAGACGCCCTGCCCCGTTTAGGGCATGAGCTAATATCTTCTTAACCGGCATAGATCTGGGATGTAGGTCAGCCAGCTTTTCTGCATGCATTGTAGCCTGCTCATATTTTTGTCTTTTTATTAGGACTTTTAAGTAATCAAAATTAGCCCTCAAGTTTTCTGGATCAAATTCAAGACAGCTTTCTAGTAAAAACTCTGCATCCTCATAGATGGATAGCTCTAAACCTATGTTTGCGAGTAATCTCATACCCTCAACGTTGTGCGGGTGTTGTTGCAAAAAACTTCTGCATAGATGATCTGCTTTTAAAAGTTTCTTTTCGTAAATAAAACTTAAAACTGATTTTAGCTCTGGAGCTAGACTCTTGAGATATAAAATATTCGATTCTGCAAGTTTGCGAATTTCTGAGGATGGATTGGAAAGCTTCACCAACATCATCCAAGAAGCATGCAATGAGGGATTAAGATTAGCTGCCCTAGTGAAAGCGAGTTTGGCCTTCTCTTCTTGATTAATCTTCATGAAGTTATAACCAAGTTCTTGATAAGCTCTAGCATAATCAGAGAAATTGGTTATTAATTGATCTAAATTTTCTAGTGCAAGTTCAGTCTCGCCTAGATAACGATGCGTCACTGCTCGCAAATATAAAAGGTCTTTTAGAGAAAGATTGCTTTCAGCTTTCTTGGTAAAGAGCTTTTTTTTGGCATCAAAAAAGGCTTTGCTGCTAAGCAAAGCCTTTATCTGATTCTCATAATCAGATTTCATGGAGGTTAGAGACTCTAGAACTTATAAAAAACTCTCAGACCAATGTTTCTTGGTCTGTTGGTAGTGACTCTTGGAACATCATCCATCTCGTTGTAAAAAAGTTCTGCCCTTTCATCGCTTAAGTTTCTTCCAAATAATTCAGCACCCCAAGTCTCATTTTCAATTCCAACAGCTAAATCATAGAGTTGGTAGCTGTCTTGCTTGATTCGCCTTTGAGCTACGATTGAACTATAGGAATCATCTGAGAACTTAGTTCCAAATTGCCAATACGCCGGATATGTTCCAATTGTAAAGTCGTATCTTGCTCTGAGGTTCCACTGTAACTCTGGAGTCAGAGGCAGTGAACTTCCCAATGGCGCCAATTCAATAATTTGAGCTTTATAAGCTGTGAGCTCACTATCATTTTTTGATAACGCAGCATACAAAGAAAGGTTATTGGTTGGATACCACACCATATCGAGCTCCAATCCGCTGACTTCAGCATCTGCTGCATTTTCAATAAAAGTCAAATTCGATACATTGACAGGGTCAAATCTAACGGCTTGCAAATTAGTCCAGTCTACCCAGTAAAATGCTCCATTTAGACGCATGGATCCATCTAGCAAAGATGTCTTAAAGCCAAGTTCAAGGTTTTCTGTATCATCCGTGCTGTAGGTCAAGGGAACGCCAGCATAATCTGGATTATATGAAGCAGCTCCTCCTCCACGGTTAAAACCTCCAGGTCTGAAGCCCTCTGAACTTGTTAAGTAAAGAAGCCCATCAATGCTTTCTGGATAATAGGTTAGTGAAATTTTAGTAATAGTGTCATCGGTTTCCAATGGCTCTGAGCTGTGAAAACCACTATCGTAGTCACGACCATAGTCTCCATCAGGACCTCTGTTTGCAAAATTAGATGATCCCATGAAATCAATTTCCATTTCGTAATATCTTGCACCCACAGTAAGTTCAAACTGATTATTGAAAGGTACTGTAATTTCTCCAAAAATAGCAACTTGTTCTTCTGTTCTAGTAATATCATTAAAAAATGCAACTCCTGGATTTCTAGGATTAGGATTATTCATAACCGTGCCAGGGATGGGAGCATTCTGAGAAAACCCTACATCAGCCGTTGGGGGATAAATATAGTCATCCTGGGTTTTAATTTCACCATCATCTAAAAAGATTCCAGCAGTGAACTTAATAGCTGAATCATTTAAGTCATTATCATTATTGACTCTAAATTCATGGGTGGTTCTAGTATTTTCAACAATACCGCTAAAGCCGAGAGACGGATCGCCGCATGAGGTGTAGTTCGGATAATCACATATATAGTAAGGAATGAATGGCCCAACACTTGCATATCCTGTGTAATCAACCATTTGCTCAACTTCTCTATCCAAATAAGCTCCTGTATAAAGTGCGTCTAATTTTCCAAGTCTGCCTTCTAATGTGATAGATGTTTGATTGAAAGAGTCCTTGAGCTCATCTTCAAAAAATCTCATTACTTTCAAATCACCTATGGCAGGATCATAGTCAAATACACCATCAGCATGTATATCCTGTTCAATATACTGCACCAACATTTCCCAGTCCTCACCAAAAGAAGATTTACTAGAAAGTCTCAAACCCTCGTAACTGGAATCATTGAAATCATCCTCAACCAATGCATTATTTCTACCTGTAGCCAAAGTTGCTCCTGAGGGAAAATAGGGATTATTTTCTGGAAGAGTTTTTTCTCCATAGATATTGTCAATGTAACCACCTAAGTTGGAGTTATAAAATACCCCTCTTACCGACCAAGAGTCTTGAACAAGAGGAATATTTAGATAGGCATCCACCGCTGAGGAAGAGCTTCCTCCAGAAGTATTAAAAAAACTTGTATTTAATCCTCCCTCAGTTTCATTGTATTTAGGTTTATTAGTGATAAGTCTTACAGTTCCTGCTTGAGAGCTTGCGCCATAAAGTGTTCCTTGGGGACCAGGCAGCACCTCTATCCTTTCCATGTCTGCAACATAAACATCTAAATTTCTACCTACAGAAGTCACCGGTTGCTCATCAAGATACAAAGCGACATTGGGAGTAGAGCCTTGGGCACCTGATAAAAGAACTGTTATAGGATCAACAGCCATCCCTCTAATATAAATTGTGCTCTGTCCCGGACCTCTGCCGCCGGAGGTAACATTTGGTAAATATTCGATATATTCATCAAAGTTTGAAACATTGATGTCTTTTAAGGTCTGAGACTCAAGAGCCTGAACTGTAACAGAAACATCTTGTGCATTTTTTTCTTTTTTTGTGGCTGAAACAACAACTTCTTCAACTTCTCGCGCTTGGGACTCAGCTGTTTGAGGAAATAATGCAGCAGTAATGCTCAAAAAAGCTAATTTTGAATGTGAGAGCATTTTTTGTGCTGTTTCTTTATGGTTATTAATAAAATTATTGATATGAATCATTGGACACCTAAAGGTTATTAAAGAATTAGTTAAATTGAATTGTGAGGGCTAAGAAAGGACTTTACCCAGAGGTTATCTCTAATAGGATATGGAGATGTGTACCTGCCTAAAAATTCAAACATTGGCTACACCATAACAAATGAGATTTATATTGAAAGGGTATTCCAAAAAAAACACTGTTTATTTTGAAAACACCTGCAGAGCCTTTTTGAAAAAGCTAGACTAGCGGAGTGTTTAAATACATAGCTCCCCGCAGGTTCTTTACCTCACTTCTTTTGATTGTCTTCTTTGTTTCTTGGACTCTAGCAAATTTAGGCTATGCAACTGAGATTTTTAACACTGCTCAAACCGAGATTTCAAACAGTTTAGGCTGGCTGATAATTTTAGCAGCGAATGTATTTGTAATTTTTGTACTGTATTTAGGCTTTGGCAAATTCGGAGCCATTAAGTTAGGCGGCCAAAATGCTGAGCCTGAATTTGGTTTTGGCAGCTGGATAGCCATGCTCTTTAGTGCAGGACTTGGAATTGGTCTACTTTTCTATGGAGTTGCTGAACCAATAATTCACTTGGAATCATTCCCTCTAAATAGTGAAGCTTCTTTTGCAGCTAAAGCTCAAAAATCTATGAATCTTACTTTTTTACATTGGGGAATTCATGGTTGGGCTGTCTATGCTGTGGTGGGATTATGTTTTGGAATTAGTGCATACAATTTAAACAAGCCGTTCAGAATTAGTTCCATGATTGATAACAGCATGACTCAACAATCACTGGGAAGAATTAGCATTGATGTTCTCGCCATCATTGCAACCATCTTTGGAGTTGCAACCTCTCTAGGTTTGGGAGCTACCCAGATTAACTCTGGATTAAATTATCTTGGGATAATTGAGCAATCATTTTTTAATAAAGTCTGGATCATAGCGCTCATAACGCTTTTAGGATTAATTAGTGTAGTTTTGGGATTGAGAGCAGGTATAAAAAAACTCTCAGAGCTCAATATCCTACTTTGCATTATTTTGCTGTTAATAATCTTTATCTTGGGGCCAACTAGCTTCATATTGAATGGACTCATTCAAAATATTGGCTCATATATACAAACCCTACCAAGCCTTTCAACATGGAGTGAAACTTACGCTGGCTCAGCTTGGCAAAATGATTGGACTCTCTTTTATTATTCTTGGTGGTTTGCATGGTCACCGTTTGTTGGCCTGTTTATTGCAAGAGTTTCCTTTGGGAGATCCATTAAAGAATTTGTTTTGGGCGTTGTAATTGTTCCATCGCTTATGGTTTTTATATGGATGGGTACATTTGGAAACGCAGCCATATTTTTAGAGCACTTTAATGGAGTAGATTTATCAAGCGCCATTAATCAAGATATATCGATATCCTTATTTGTGTTCTTAGAGCAGTTCCCGTTTGCTAAAATCCTAATGGCAGCTTCAATTGTCATCATACTGACATTTTTTGTAACCTCTTCAGATTCGGGGGCATTGGTAACCTCTATGCTTTCGGCCTCTAAGAATAGCAATCAGGATGAAGACCCTCCTATGTTAGCAAGAGTAATATGGGCAACGTCTCTTGGAATTGTTGCCATTGCGTTGCTTGCAGGTGGAGGCCTTAGCGCTCTGCAAACCTCTGTCTTAGTCACCGGAGTTCCGTTTGCCATCATCATAGGCATTGCCTGCTTTACTCTGATAAAACGCCTTCAATCCTTACTCAACTAGTTTATTATCTCTTTATGTGCGGTAGATACACCTTGAGAGATATCCAAACTATTCAAAATGAATATGGGATCAATATTCGAGAGAGTTTTAATACCGCACCTGGACAAGATGTCCTTACCTTGACGGATCAACCTGAATTTATGAGATGGTCCTACAATCCTACCTGGGCAAAAAAACCTATGAATCTAATCAATGCCCGCTCAGAGACATTGTCTGAAAAACCGAGTTTTAAAATGGCTAAACGCTGCCTTATTCTTGCCGATGGCTGGTATGAGTGGCTAAGAGAGGGTGATACTAAGCAGCCTTATTATTTTCATATGAAAAATAAGATATTTAGCTTTGCAGGAATTTATACTGAATACCAAGAACAAAAAGGCTGCGCCATTATTACCAAAGAAGCCAATGAAAAACTTGGTAATATTCATCACAGAATGCCAGTGCTCCTAAAATTTAACGAGGGAAGAGATTGGTTGGCAGGAAAAAGTGTCTTCAGCTCTTCATTGTCAGAAAGAATTGAGTATTACCCTGTTAGCACTAGAGTGAATTCACCTCGTAATAACAATGAGGCCTGTATAGGCTTTTTAAACACTCCAACTGCCGCAGATGACTGCGCAGAGATAAATTCAAAGACTAATATTTAATTGATAACGGAAATATCTTTAATAGCTAAATCCACAGGAAAATCTCGCCCATAGCCAGCAAAACTTAGATTGCGAATATTTTT
>MDSW01047747.1_pt1 | contig 14000 bp, 23 predicted proteins | sample 811171 | NCBI WGS metagenome assembly MDSW01 (sample SAMN05326641, study PRJNA326480) | marine metagenome | isolation source: seawater | place: Atlantic Ocean: North West | collected 2012 | reverse complement strand
TGAGTGGGAGGCTGAGGCACCGGGTGTAATCAAGTATGTCTATGACCTTCTCGTGGATGCTGACTTCAAATCATCTGAGCATCACAAGGAGTTGCAGACTGACACACCCCTGCCTGCTGGATGGTCGCTTGAACTAGCGTACCCACTTGGCTACGTCGACTGCATGTGGAACGGGAATTACTTCGTGCCGTGGGTGGATGGCTCATCATCCACAGGCATCATAACATGCATTTGCAATGAGTTGGGCGTTGACACGGACTCAGGCATGATGGGTAGAGGCAGTCATGCTAGCGTGATTGGGGGGAGATTGCTAGAGAAACTAGTCGAGGTAGGAGTGTTGGAGTCTTGACTATAAAAAGGAATAGAAAGATAGAGGATGAAAAGGAGAGAGATGACATGACAATGAACAGACAGCAGAAGAAAGAATACGGAAAGAAGAAGGATGAGATGAACAGACAGCGATGGTTCGAGAACCTTGCAAAGGGTATCGAGGAGAACAACCTACCGTGGCAGAAGCCATGGGTCGGTGGCGGTGGCGCCATCCCTACGAACCTGAAGAGCAAGAAGGCATACAGGGGTGGCAATGTGATTACCCTCTGGGTCTACGGTATGGGCGAGGGTTGGACTGACCTACGCTTCGGTACACGCAAGCAGTTGATTGATGCTGGCCTCTCGGTCAAGGGACTGAGCAACGGCACAGGCATACCAATCAAGTACTTCAAGACTGGAACCTATGAGAAGGAGAACAAGGATGGCGAGACAGAGATTCGCACATCCTTCCTGACAAGATGGTACGAGGTGTGGTGTGTCGAGCAGTGCGAGAACTACGAGGCGCCTGTGGTTGAGCCACACGATGTGGTGGCCGAGTCGGTGATGATGGAGCAGTTCTATCAGTACATCGACTCGCAGTCAAGCCTTGACTTGAAGCGCAAGGGCAACCGTGCCTACTACTCAAGCAATGACGACGACATCGTGCTGCCTCCACACGAGGCATTCACTGACTCACTGGGTGAAGTGATGACAGCGATGCACGAAGCAGTCCACTCCACTGGGTACAAGACGAGGATGAACAGAGCACTAGCCAACAAGTTCGGCTCACCTGAGTATGCCTTCGAGGAACTGATTGCAGAACTCGGTGCGCTGATTGTGACACTGAGCCTTGGTGGTGAGTTCAAGCCGGGCGCGGTGATGGAGGAGAATGCCAACAACGTGGCCTATCTCCAGTCATGGCTCAAGGCTTGCAGGGAGCAGGACAAGGCACTGGACAAGGCGTTCAGCGATGCGCAGAAGGCAGCGGACTACATCCTAGATGCACTAAGAGGTGATGAGGAATGAACATGTGGAAGCCCGACCCCGAAAAGGTGCTGGAGAGTGCCAAGTGGAGACACAAGGAGATATGCAACATATACTACGACAGACCGGATGATGGCTACAAGTTCCGTCAGAAGGACTGGATGGTTAGAAGGTTCATCGGTGATGCTAAGAGCGCTGGCTATGACATGGGACGGTTGATAGAAGTGTACGAGGACTTGAAGCAGAAAGCGGACTTCATGGAATCGCAGTTGGCTAAGATGGCAGGGGCGCTTGCCTATGAGGGCAGGGAGACCCTTGACGACTTGGGAGACGGAGAGTTCTACTTGTGGTTCGTTGAGCGCTGGGGCGATGATGATGACAAGGTGAATGCTGGCATAGAAGGTGAGGAAGAATGAGTGATACAGACCATCCTGAACTTGTAGAGTTTGAAGGTGAAACACTTGGAGATACAATAACGAACCTACTCGGAGAAATAAGATGGTTGCGGAACAAACCAACAGTCACGGTGGATGACTACCACAAGAAGGGACACTTGTACGTCACTGTGTATTTCCCCGATGGAGAGCAGTACGTCGGTCTTGTAGAGAAGTGGGAAGGTGATGAAGAATGATTGACACAGATATAGGTTGGGACATAGTGAAAGTGGGTGAAACAGAATTATCCGATGATGAATTGAAGATGATAATGCATGCGCTTCGGGCGAGGTCAGAGCACTGGTCAAACTTGGCTGAGGACGATGACTATCTGAACAGGAGAGCAGACAGGCAGATAAGGATAAACAAGGCTCACTATGATTCACAGTACGAGAACGACCCCGAGGGGAGGGACGAACTCCATGAGTTTCTCAAAGGGGAGATAAAGCGAGATTGCCGGTCCGAATCCAAAGAACTTCAAAGGTTGGGCAATTTGTTCTTTGACGTTTATCAAGAGAGAAAGGAGATGATTGAATGAACATCTTCGTACTTGACCAAAGCCCTATCGCAGCAGCGCACATGATGTGCGACAAGCACATCCCCAAGATGGTGGTGGAGACTGCACAGATGATGGCATCAGCCCTACGCAGACATGGTGCTGTCGATGAGCAGATGCCCATTGCCAAGACGAGCGGCAAGCCATACAAGGGTGGGTACAGACATCACCCATGCACTGTGTGGTCTGGTGATAGCAGAGCCAACTTCGTGTGGCTATCGCTACACGGTGAGTCATTGTTGAACGAGTACTATGACAGGTACAAGAAAGTCCATGCGTGCCACAACGCAATCTTCCAGATGTCAGCAATGTGCAAGATGATTCCCGATGGAATGCTCACACCGTTTGCTCAGGCCATGCCTGATGAGTACCGCAACCCCTGTGCAGTCACGGCCTACCGCGCCTACTACCACAGCAAGACCTTTGCCAAGTGGGAGAAAGGGGCGCCCGCGCCAGACTGGTGGATGGGGGTGACTGTATGAGACTACGAAGAGAAGTATGGATAGAAGTTGAGCAATGCGATAGTTGTATCAAACTGAGTGAGAGAGACAACCGAAACGTATGTTGTGATGGATGTAAGGTTGTATACCTGCCTTATTTCCTACGAAGTATGGAGGCAACAGCATGAGAGCAGAAGACACACTCAAGTTACGCATTGAGACAGTGGAGTACACCTACGAGGAGTGGGAACTAGAGTAGTCACGCGCCCGCACGCACACATCATCGAATGATGATAGTGATGTTTGATGTGATGCATGTGCGTATGCCTTGACTATAAAAAAGAGAGACTTGACTATAAAAAGGAATAGAAGAATAGAGGATGAATTGAGATGATTTTGGATAAGATAACGAAACTAGTAGAAGACGGTGCGCAAGCACTTGGAGAGAGAATACCGATTCCACCTATTGCAGGTGATACCATAGCCAGAAGGAGAAGCAGATTGAGCGAACTTGAGATGACAAATCGTGCCTCCCTGCAACATCACACAGGATGGGCTGAGGTGTTTGGTTTGAGCAGCAATGCGGGCATAACAGACTCGCTGACGCTGTATGACCTATACATGGAATTGGCGGAGAACTACGACATCCTACCATCGGTTGTGTTAGCAATGAGAATGAAGGTATGGACGGAACCAGCGAGGATGTACGTATTGAATGGGGGGCCACAACCCCTAGTGCATGATGGCAAGAGCACGCCTGCACTACTGAGAGTGGCGTATGAGGGTGCGCAGTCAGGACTGTGGGACATGGAGGACGTGTTCACACTACCTGCACCCATGATTCCCGTATCGCCGGAGATACTGGAGCACTTCGAGGTTGACAACTTCGACGGCTCGGAGGTGTACCTAGCGTGATTGGAGTCTTGACTATAAAAAGGAATAGAAAGAGAGAGAGTGAAATGGAGGAATTATTATGTTAAGAATAAGAACGATATTTGGATTGCAAGCGAAAGACCCATCCTATGTTGATGGGTACAACCCAGTACAGAAAAGTGATGTACGCTGTTGGAGGGATGCCGAGGGCAACCTGTACGGTGCTACATTGAGTGATGCACAGGGTAAATGTGACATGGAGACTACATACCACGTTGATGGGGATGTCGAAATCACTAGAGTGAATCAGGACTTTGATGACCTGCGTGAGATGATTGAGCAACAGACTGGTATCACTGGTCTTGAGCCAGTCGATGTCAGTGGTGTGTTCCCTACGATAAGAGTCGATGGATATGGAAGGAACGACTACCCACCCAAGCACTGGGCGAGCAACGATGTGTTGCGCAAGCATGGGTCTACTTGGGGCGCTTTCTCCGTGTTGCCACTTGTGATTCCAAAGAAGTACACGAAGAAAATGAGAGTAGAGGAAGTGAATAGAGAGATGATGAAAGAGACAGTGAAAGCAGAATTGAAAGAATGGAGCGTGATTTGAATGAGCGGTGAATGCGATGGTTGGTCCGATTGGGACACATTCAAGAAAGCAGGCGTGGTTGATGAGCACATCGACTTCAACGACAACAAGGTAGTCGTCGACAACGTGCTCGGTAGGACTGGTGATACGATTGGCAAGTGCTTTGCCATCGATGCAGCCGTAGCCTACACCCTGTCGAAGGCTGGACCTGATGCCAATCTTACCGTGCAGGACATGGTGAACGAGTACACTAGGACAGCGACGGTCATCATGCAGAAGACTGTGGGATGGGGTAGACCATTCCTCACAGGCACTGTCGATGGTGTTGAGTACGGCAGTTGCGGCCACGATGAGGTGGAAGCGGACATCATCAATCTCGTGGCGCCTGTGTATGACACTGAGGCTGGATTCATCAGACTCGACACGACCGGATGGAGGTCTGTGATGATGAAGGAGTTCTTGGAGACGAACAGGGCACCTGAGCACATTCAGGCACTGGCGTCCTTTAGAATGCAGAGGGATGAGTTTTACCCTCTCAGAGTCGTTGATGTCATGCTAAGTGAGCGCATGAAGCCCTTGAAGGATTGGATAGATACCCACTTCGGTTGTACAACTTGGCGCTTTTGCACTGCTACCCTTGACTTCCAAGGTAAGCCATCCGTTGAATGGTTTGCATTGAGTGGTAGTTGCAGAATCGAACGGACTAGAGGGACCTGTGGCTACTCACTGGATGGAAGTGATAGGTACTGTACCTATCACGACGCTGATGAGCGAGCCGAGCGAGACTGGTGGTTGGTCGCAGACAGCAAGGGACGCTTCTCCAAGATATGGGATGGCTCTCGTACCCACGAGGGTTCGAATAGCAACATGTTCCACCGTGGTGGCTCTTGGTACCACGGTATGCGGCTCGTTCGCTTCTCTGATGTCAGACGTAAAATGGCTAACAGCATCGACGAGGCCGAGGTCAAGAGGCAAATCAAGAAGGCACTCATCAGGATGACCAAGCGACGCAACAACATCGTATCGCTGACGAATGGTGCGATGGGTGACGGCGCTCCTGAGAAGAGGACATACAGATGGAAGGACTGGAGTTGGCTGGCTGTGATTCAGCAAGCAGTTGCTCAGACTAGCAAGAAGATGAGGAAGGAGGGTGACGTCGTCAATGGTTGGAAGTACACCAAGACATCCAGCAAGCACTCATACGGACACGAGATTGCTGAGTTCGAATGGCGTGCTGATGGTGAGGTCGCTACTTACTCAGTGACACTCTCACCAAGTGGTGGCTACTCCTACTACACTAGCACCAATCCGCTGCCCTTCCGCTTCAAGACGGCTGAGGAGGCTGTGAAGTTCAACAAGATGATGGCCATGATTGCAGTCAAGGCTGGTGCCACGGCCTTCAACAGGGAATGGGACAAGGCTGCTGGTGAGGATGCACCAATCAACTGCGACAGGCTCGGTGTCGAGACGCACAACCACGCTGAGGAGATGAAGATGGAGATGGAGAAGGACCCTGAGGACCTACCGTCCCCAACCGAGATTGTGCAGAAGGTGTTCTTCGGGCTACCGAATGAGTATGGTCCTGCCACTGAGCACCTGAGAGGCAGTCCATTCAGCGACTTCAAGGTGAAGGTAATCGAGACTGAGGTGACAGCATGAGCAGCGACTACCCAGAGGACATCGAGGACCTAGTGGAGAACCTGTGGGCTGAGATTGCTGACGACGTGAAGGAGGAGGCGCTGACAGGCAAGACCCTGACCAACACAGTGACACCCAACAGAATCAACTTGGTCACTTCACAGAAGGCCAAGTCGCTTCTCAAGTACATCAGTGAGTTCAAGTCAGGCAGAGGCGAGTGGAGAGCGCCAGCGACTGAACTTATCCTGCTTGAGGATGACTTCGATGTGGTTGATGCTGCGTTCACTCGCGTCACTGAGTCAGCCGATGGCTTCCTGCGCACCTGTCCTGAGTTCGCTCGGCACGGTGTGCTTGAGTCAATCAGGGTGAGCCGTGACAATCTGAGGAAGCACTGGAAGCACCTCAAGGATACGATGGAGAAGGAGGATGAGAATGGATGTCTCATACTCCAGCCCTTCACTGAGGCCACGTCCAGTTGTGTCCTTGCACCACAGCAATATGCATCAGTCGGTGTTGACCATGACGGCATTACTGCTGGTCATGGGTTCAACCTGTACTTCCACTTGGACGAGAGCGACACACAACTGTCTGACCACATGGCTTCAATCGGCCATCAACTCGGCACCTACGAGTTGGAGTTCATCTCTCAACTCATGGGTGACAACAACGTCGACAGGCATCCTAACATGGACATGTACCTGACTCAGGTCAGGGGCGCACCACCACATCCACCTAGAGCAGCGCCATTCACCTACGATGATGGCAAAGTTGCTGACACTGATGTGGCAATACCCGGTGGGCGTGTGACTGTCAAGGAAGTGAGACACATGACTGGGCTTGAGGATGTCATCTTCCTTGAGAGGGAGATTACCAAGGAGACGATGCCCAAGGGCTTCGTGGTCAGCGAGCCAAACGGCTCACTGCTCTCACACATCTGTGCTCACTGCCGTGCTCATGAGATACCATACATCGTCGGTGAGGTCGAGGTGGGACAGACATGGGTCGAGGGTTCACCTACTTGGGGTGCAGTCGAAGGCAGCACCACAATCGTACCAGCGCCCTACAATCCATGTGCTCCCTCTCTGATGGATGAGTTCAACCGTGGGCTAGAGATGAGCAGGACACACTGGCAGAGACAGCAAGGATGGCTTGCTCACTTCTTCCACCAATGGGTCGGCATGAACTACAACGGCAGCAAGTCAGCACTACTGGCTGGCGGCTTCGTTGGTTGGATGTGCAAGGCCATACTCGGACTGTCCCTTGGTGAGATGAGGCACAGCAGACGTGTCAAGAAGAACACATCAGTCGAGATGTTCCCTGTGATGACAGCGATGATTGGCACTGACAAGTGGGTCGACATCACCCAAGACAGCGAGCATGCGACGACTACCAGACAGCACTACTACGCTGCGATGGAGAAGATTGACGTGACCTACGAGGAGATGAGAGACGCACTTGCTTGGTGCGTCAGCGAGTTCAACACAGGTTGGGGCAGTGGCTACGGAGGCACAGCATGGGGTGAGTGTGCCAAGAGAGGCATGCTACTGTGTGATGCTGTCATCGAGTTTCAGGCAGACCCCAACAACGAGACCTTGAATGCGCTGACTGCGGCAGTGAACTCAGCCAAGAATGCAGAGCACAACAACGGCTTCCTGTACGGCAAGTTCCTGAGCAAGGATGCGTTCAACTACAGCGACGTGCATGTCGATGAGGATGGTAGTAAGAAGGGATTGTTCCCTCACAGCAACAAGGGTCTTGAGTGCATGTTCAGGACCTTCGAGTTGGCGAGGGGATTCACTGAGGGCACTGCTCGCAACAGCGATTGCAGTGAGCCAAGTGTATCTTGGTCCGCTCTGTTTGGGTTTCTCAAGAACACCAACAGCAACTACTGGAGAGAGAACCTGATTTGCATATCAGAGAACGTGCCGAAGTACCTGAGAGAAGCAGCCAATGTATGTGGACCGGGTCTACTACACCATGGTAACAAGTACTCACACAAGGACAACTTCATTCCTTGTGGTCATGATGCTTGTGAGACTTGTGCATCACACGTCGAGGTCATCGAGCAGATGAGATACACTGCTGAGATTGGTGCCCTCATGTTAACTGATGCATACCCTGAGGTGTATCTTGCTACCACACAGAAGAGCGCACCAGCGTCATACTCTGTGTGTAAGATGCTCAAATCGAGGGACTACGAGAATGTCAAGCCGAGAATGTGGGTCGAGGCATGGCAGGGATTGAAGATGAAAGACCCAATGTATCCAATGCTGAGTGACTTGCTCACCAAGTTCGTGAAGAATCAGATGGGCGACAACAAGGATTGGACCGATGCGATTATCGCAATATCAAAGGAGGAAGAGGAATGAAAGGAAATTGTCATACAGGAAACATAACAGTGATTGAAGAGCAAGGTGTGACCGTCTACGGCGGCGGCACCAACAGGAATGGCGGCTGGCACACCATGGCAGAGGTGCCTGACTTGGCACTGGGACCGAGAGGCGTGATGCGCTCGGTGCACTACAACGACGTCATACCTGATGGGTGGAAGTGTGCCAATGCGTTCATCGCTCAGCAGGTGCCCATCCTCATCGAGATTGACTGGCCTGACTTCAGCGTGCCCAACAACTTGGGCAAGGAGTTCTGGCTGGCACTCATTGATGACATCAAGGAGAAGGGCATCAAGACGGTATCGTGTCAGTGCATGGGTGGTCATGGTAGGACTGGCGTTCAGTTGGCCATACTGATGCACTACCTGACACCTGAGGACAAGAGGACTTGGAGCGATGCAGCGGACCTAGTGATGGAAGTCAGGAGGAGAATGTGCGAGCACTGCGTCGAGTCCAAGTCACAGCAGACGTACATCGCTGAGGTGTGTGACCTACCTGAGGGTGAGTCGGTCATCGTGAGCCGTGGGTTCGATTCGGCATGGGACAACTTCCAAGTCAGCGATGATGAGATTGCCAAGGCATTGGAGAAGCCCAAGAAGAAGACGAAGAAGACGAAGAAAGGAAAGAAGGGTCAGCAGACACTAGGCGAGTTCCTACCCAAGAGGCACTTCGATGAGGTGCAGAGGGGATGGAAGGCCATGTTGTGTCTAGACAACGACCAGATTGTGTGGATGCCGGAGAAGGAAGAGGCACCCGATGAGTCATGGACGAGAGTGGATGGTGACATCCTCGACTTCTGTGACCAGTTCTGTGCTGTGACAGGGGAGATGTATCACCCTATGGAGATGCACGACACACAGACGTCCAAGTTGGCAATGGCAAAGTTTGCGGAACTTGAGACGAACGAAGATGGGAGAGTCAAGGTCAAGGGGCGGTGGTATCATCCAGCGTTCCTTGAGTTCGACGAGGAGAAGATGGAGGTGATGCTTGCCAGCGAATTGTGGAAAGGAGCATCGAAAACAGATAAAGGAAGTGAGGAATAATGGAAACGAGAATGCAAGTAAAATGCGATTATGATGAAGGACGAATGCACATCCAAGGCGTCTCAGACGTCGAGGATAACAGGGGCTACGGCCACTGTGTGAAGATACGCACAGACGTGAATGTGAGTATGTGGCTGAGGGAGCAGGAACCAGTGCTCAAGTCAGCGGCGAGTCAGGAACTACTGTACACGCCGTTCACTATCTATGAGTACGACAACCAAGTTTGTCAGATGTTCATACCCGGCTCGGCATGCAACCATCCCAATGGTGCGGTGTTGGACATGCACCCGCTGTCAAGCGGTGTGTCGTCCCTGCTCAAGTGGGCAAGGGCATCCAACTTGATTGAGAAGAAGGAGGGCATGCCCTTCGCCAGCGAGGAGGAAGAGGAATGAAAACAATAGAAGATGAACTATACATATCTCAAGACAAGTACGATGAAGAGTCACGACACGTAGCGATATTTCTGGATGACCATGGTGAAAACCAAGTTGATTTGGAGTTCAGAATAAATGATGAGGGGGAGTACCAGTTAAGATGTATTTCTGCTGGTGGGTCTTTCAGTCCTAGTTACTACTTCTCAAAGGTAAGCGAGCATGTGCGACTGACAGAAGTTAGTGAGCATTGCAACATGATACCACCGGACTTCGAATTAATTGACCCAATTCGTATGACACCAACTGAACCTAACGAGGAGTTTCGACGCTCCGGCATGAGGGACTTCAAGTCCAAATACGAATGGAGTCGTGAGAAGCAAGACTGGGTAATCAAGGAGGAAGAAGAATGAGTAAGTTAGTAATTGATTTGAAGATGAACGTGATAACAGTCGGTGGCAAGATAGTCATTGACATGAATGAAGAGAAGATAATGGTGAACATGGATGGTGACCCACAGCAAGTGATTGAGGGCAATCCACAGATGACACTGCATGAGTGGTTCAACAAACCTGAGCAAGTGACTGAGGATGACAGGGGTCATGATGCAATCAGCGGCACTGTTAGGGAGAAGGCCAAGAGGAAGAGAGAGTGGTACGTCGGTAAGCAGATAGTGATGAAGGACGGTACGAAGGCTACCGTGATAGAGCACATCAGAGGCAGACAGTACCTAGTCAGGTATTCTATGAACAGGCCTAGCAGTTCCGGTGGCTATGGCACCGCCGTCAACACCACTCAGTACGCTGCTCACTTTGAGAAGCAGGACTACTGGGACTGGTGGGTTGACCGTAAGCAGACCAAAATACAAGACACCTCGAAGATGAGGGTCGCTAAGACATGCAGCGTATGCGGAGTAGAGGGACACAACAAGAGGACATGCCCCAACCATGGAGGTGGTAACTGATGTGGATTTGTGACAACGAGGGCTTCCTGAGCATTGTGAAGAACTGGAACGACGATGATACCCTGTTGGTGAGAGCGAGGTCGGAGGAGCACATCAAGAACTTGTTCCCCTACTGCGAGATGTTCACCGATGCTGAGGCTGACTATCCCTTCCGTGCCTACATCAACAGGGACGAGGTTGCGGAGGTCATTGCGATGAGACTTGCTGAGACTGAGTATACGAACTTCAAGGACTCAGTCAAGGATGACAACCTACACGATGCCTACGTCAATATGTGGCAGGTCATGTGGTCAGCCTTCTACGATGAAAGGAGGGAGGTGCAGTGATGAGTCGATTCAACAGACATGAGAGAGCACTTGAGAGGAAACTGGACAAAGTGATAGAACTACTTGAGGAGCAGAACAAGTTGCTTCTCACGATTGCGGAGCACACGAGGTGATTGAATGATTGATACAGACAAATACAAAGGACACTACACCGATGACTTTGCTAGGTTTTGGGTGACTGCCGATGATGAGTTGAATGCAGACATAGAGCGAGCAAATGCTACCACGAATCTGATTGATGACGCACCACGTCTTCTCGCAGAAGTCAAGCGGTTGCGTAAGGCGATTATTAAAGTTGCATTTGATGAACATGAGAGTGTATTTGAAATGAAACACGCATTGGTGAGGGTGATTGAATGATTGATACAGACAAATACGAAGATGCGAAGAAGATGGTTGAAGATGCTGGACTCATTGACGACAATGACGGTTGGCTTGATGTTCATTACAGAAAGATAGCACACCTGCTCGCAGAAGTCAAGCGGTTGCATAAACAACTTGTGGCCTACACTGATTTTGTGTTGTGGGTTGAAGAATACCACAACGAAGTGTTTGATGAATATGAAAGGAAGGATGAACTATGATTGACACAGACGCATACGAGAACATGACTTGGGAAACACCATCGGATGAATTAGAGGATGCAGTAGAGAACCTGCTCGCAGAAGTCAAGCGGTTGCGTTGGGGTATCTACTTCGCACTTTCATACACAAGACCAACCCCTCATACTGATGACCCTTGGGTGGCGTGTAGAGAGTCTATTGTGGAACACTTGAAGTCGTTGATTGCTGATATTGAACCCTTGAGTTTTATACCGAAAGGAGATGAAGAAGAATGATTGACACAGACAAATACGAAGGACATACAGAAGGGCCGTGGAGTATACGCTCACCTGTATCCCAAGTCACTAAAAAATATCGAGACAGTAATGAAGGTAAGATAGGATTTCCGATGAGTGATTGGCCTAGTTATGGGGTAGCAGGGGTTGGCCCTTGTAGCATCAGGCGATACATGGATGACCGTAAATCAGAAGAAACTTGGCATGCTAACATACATCTCGTAGCAGACGCACCACTTCTCTTAGAAGAAGTCTTGCGATTGCAGAGAGAACTAGATACTCAATACGGGTACATCGAATGGTTGGAAGAGTTTGCACCTAAAGTGGGAGATTACAATACAGCATGGGATGCTTACGAGGCACAAATGGAGGAAGAAGAATGATTGACACAGACAAATACGAAGGACACACACCTGCTAACCAATGGAGAGTTCTTCAATACTGCGAAGAATCTTTGGGTGTATTTTTTCTTGCTGGAACAACTAACCCAAACCAAATGTATGAGGAGGAATGCTTGCACTGTGGCCCGCAAAGAGATGGTTTATCACAACAAGTATTTGATGGTCGCATGAGCGAAGAAGAAGTGGTTAAACTGTGTGAAAGAGATAGTGCGAATCAAACACTCATGCAAGACGCACCACTTCTCCTAGCGGAAGTCAAGCGGTTAGAAAGGGATAACGCAATGTTAGAAAATAAATTGCAATTTACTAAAGACCTATTCGGAAGAAGTATGGAGAAACAGACCGAAATAAAAGAATCACTCTTAGCAGAAATCAAGCGGTTGCGTGAAAAGTTGGAAGTAGATAAGGAGATGATTGAATGAGACATGAGTTCTCAGTAGAGGAGATGGACGAGGATGGGCTTGTACCCATCGATGATGACAGAGCAGCCGACATCGTGGGCGCGAGTATCAGGTTCCACTTCACGGATGGTAATCTTGATTGCAAGGTTCTATATGCGTCATTCAATGCGAGGGGTAACCACTGCCCCCGAAATAGTGCGGTAGAATGCGACGGATGTGCATGTCTGATAACTGACCAAGGTGAGATAATGATGTGCAAGGATAGCAACACATTCCTGAAGAGGATAGAACAAGGAGATGAGATGAATGAATGAACAGATGAAGACATGGATGAAAGAACACTTTGCCAACATGGCAGACGGTGCGATATGGATGCCTGAGAATGCTGGCATAGCCTATCAGAAGAAGGACAGCAAGACGCTGTCCCTGATTAGGCTGGTTGACTCAGAGGGTTGTCGTGACAACCACGAGAGGATAAAGGCAGTCGCTTGGGACTTGGGCTACACGGTCAAGGACGAGGACACTGAGATTGTGCCTGAGCCACGCAGTCAGATGGAAGCACAGGTACAGGAGTTGGACATGAAGAGGAAGATTGCCCAAGGTTGGGCTGACAAGGACGGCACACTACTGGTGGACATGAACTTGGATGCGGTGTATCCTAGGTTCGTGGAGGACAAGGAAGTGCTACTCGACAACGGTGACACCACGTCAGTTGAGATATGGGAGTACTCACTCCTGAATCCCAACACCGAGGAGACACTGTCAATCGACCCTGATGACTACCACCTACTGATGGGTGATGATAGGTTCATGCAGTACATGAACGAGAGTGGGGAACTATTCAGCGCAATGGACAGGCCACAGATGATACAGGCCATCGACGAGGGCAACGACGGTGTGCTCGTTGGTACCACTGACCCTCACACTGGTGAGAAGGTGCCACCTTGGATGTACGGTACCTACTGCAAAGTCATACCTACTCTAGGGGAAGAGGAGTAGGCATGGCCAATCAGTACAGAGGAAAGTACTGTGTCGTGTGTAAGAAGCAGAGGAACCTAGTGTGGGACCCAAAGAGGGAGCGTTGCTACGACTGCATCACGAAGGAGGGGCTTTGATGGATGACATAGTAGCATGGCGCTCCCCCTGCTTGGAGCACAAGTGGAGGGACGGAAAGGGTATGATATTCCTGAGGGGGATTGAGTACTACAAACAACTCTGGGTAGACTTGAGACTGTTGAATCAGTCCAAGGTACCCGGCACATGGACGAAGCATGGAGTGCGCTTGTCCATAGAACAAGCAGTCGAACTGCATGATGCACTCCAACAATTGATAGGAGAGATGAAGGATGAAGAAGAACGGAAGCAGAGAAGAGAGAGCAGCGAGCGTGACACACGCTGAGTACGAGATACTCAATCACTTGGTGACTGAGATAGACCTCG
>MDSW01209300.1_pt1 | contig 14001 bp, 25 predicted proteins | sample 811171 | NCBI WGS metagenome assembly MDSW01 (sample SAMN05326641, study PRJNA326480) | marine metagenome | isolation source: seawater | place: Atlantic Ocean: North West | collected 2012 | reverse complement strand
TCTAATCTCCTAAACTATAGTCCACGTGGAAGTTGCAGGTATGGTGACCGTTACGCCGCTATTTATCGTGATAGGGCCAAATGAACCAGCATTCTTTCCAGGTGTTATTGTGTAGTCTGCACTAACTACTTGGTCATTTTCCCAAAACACATAATTGCCTGCTGCACCTACAGCTCCATTATCCATAATCAAACCTCTAGGTATATAAGCAACTACACTAACATTATCACCTGCTGATGCACCTGTAGTTAAAACTATAGTAGTTCCATTAGTAGCTGTAAAGTCATCTTCATTTACTAACTTCACTCCATTTAAATATACATCTACATATCCAATTGTATATCTATATTCAGGTGTAAAAGTTGTTTGTCCAGATGTTGCAGTAAATTCATTTACTAATCTTTGTGATGCAACTCCTGGTGCGTTTCCTATATAACTCATGTGAAGTCAGACTCCAATCTTGCGTTTCTTTCAGCCGCTGTTTCTACAGTAGCAGCCATTACTATCTCATCGTCTGTACCTGATACTGTACCGCCAGATGCTCTTATTCTTTTTATCTCTGATGCTACTATTTCTTCTTTAGACTGTCTGCATCTATTTTTAATTGCGTTATCTATCCATGCTTGTGGTGAAGCTGCAACAACAGATAATGCTTTGTCTTCTGCATCTGTTAATGTAATTGTGTATGTTGGCATAATTTTATCCTATTAAAAATCCTGAAAACCAATTGTAACCTGAATTAATGTGCATGTTCCCTGATGATATATTACCTTCTATAGTATCATTTACAGCCATGTCAATTATGATCGAAGATTCTGAACAAAAATAGCCATTAAGTGCATATTCTCTACCAAATCTTCCTACGACACTTCCATTCTTTTCCCAATCTATTCTTCCAGCATTTCCATAATCATTAAATGCACAAATACTGAATTGATAATTACCTGCAACTGGTGCAGTATATACTCCTGTTGATGTGTTAAAACCATTTCCTACATCAAATATTTTTGTATCAAATTGTGCTGTATATACTCCTGTTACATCTCCACTACCTGATGCTTTCCTTGCATAAAACATAACTCTGTTAGGTGCAGTTATTCTACCACTTGAATCTATTTTTATAGAACCATTCCCTGCTGAAGAACTTATATCTAAAGGTTGAGTTGCTTTATCTACGACTAATGCTTCATTTCCATTTACAGTTAGACTAGTTCCTGTAACAGTTAAATTACCTGGTAGAACACTTTCTGTTGGAAAGACTGGTGCGTTACCTATCGTTGCCATCTAATCTCCTATACTAAATAACTAATAACAACATCACAAGAATTAGCTGCACTAGCATATCCTCGTATAACATCTGTTGGTTCTAATACTAACTTTTGATCTCCACCTACCACAACTAATGCACCACCAGGTAATACAGTTGCATCTTTTACTAAGAATGATTCTGTAGTATTTAGCTTATCTAAAAATACAGATACAGTAATATTAGATGTAGAAGTATTAGATAATGATAAACCTATAACAGTATGTGTTGTAGATGCTGCAACTGTATCAGATAAATCTGTTGGAGATCCTGAACTGTTAGATATGTTTATTGCTACGTTTGATTTAAATGCCATTTTATTATCCTAATGCTATTGCAAACTGAATTGCTTGTGTTTGTACTTCGTCTTGACTATATACAGACAAATTAGTTCTTGCTGTAGATGCACTAGATACATCACTAAGATTATTAGAACCTTCCATCTTATCTGTATTAAGATTGATAAAGTTATTATCTAACTCTGTATTAGTAAGTGCAGAATTTTTAGCAGTAGCACCTGTTTGCCTTGTAATTATTGTCGACATAGTTTTCCTTTAAGATATTGTAATAACCCATGTAACTGTCATAGAATCACCAGCAGCTTTATTAACTACTGAGAATACAGATCTACATAACATAGTTCCTGAAGATGATGCGTTAAATACTCCAGCTTCTGCAACAGCTCCTGTTCCATTACCAGCTCCAAATGTAGCTGCATAAGTTACTGTGTTTGTTGATACTGTAGTTGAAGTTAAACTTTGAATATCTAACTGTGTTCCTAATGCAGTATCACCTGCTGCAGCAGCAGTATTACCTGAACCTATAGCCATATGTGACATAGCAGCATCAGTTGTATCTTTCATTCTAGATGCAATAAAGTTTTTACCAGTTGTTACTACAAGATTTTTATGTTCATAAACATCTTTAGTTCCATTCTCTCTATTTAAAACAATAGTAAGATTACCAGTTAGTTTTATGTTTTCTTCTTGTTTCATTTTTATCCTTTAAAAAGTTGATGTAACTCCAACATAAGTTGGATCGTCAAAATAAGTTGCATCACAATAAGTTAAATGAACGATTGTTCCTGAATCAGATTGTGAAGATGAATCAGTTAATGCTTTAGTAAGACTATTTGTTAATTGTTCAGAAGGTGTAGATGAATCAGTAATACTTTTATCTAATAAGAAAGTATCAACATCAATAACAGATGGAGTATCAGTTAATGCTTTATCAAATGTAAATGTATCATCGTCTGCTATTGATTGACTATCATCTAAAGGTTTAGAAAGATCTACAGCATCTATTACAGCAGATATAGATGAAACATCAGATAATGTTTTTGTAAATGACATTGTCTGATCGTCATCAGGATTAGCAGCTCCTAAGAAATCATCTGTTGGTATAACAGAATTAGCTAATGATTTACTAACTAAGAAACTTAATCCACTATCAACTGGTGTAAATACATCTGATAAGTTTTTAGTAAATGATAAGAAGTTTTGTTCTGATACATTAACTGCAAATGATATAGTAGGATTTAATCCTCTAATATCTAAACTCGCACTTATCTTAATGTCTATCCACTCAATTTTCGCTACAGGAAACTCTGTAGTTGTCTTTGTCTTTGGATTGACAAAAGATACACTAGCACGAAGTCTTGAAAATGCCATTAATTAAAATCTTCCCTTACTTTGAATTTTAAAACATCATAAACAGTTTGTATTTTATTATTAGAGAAAGTTACTTCTATCTCTCCTTCATAATCACCTGCATCTATATTTAAGTCTGTAGCTCCCCAAACAAACTGAACTCTTCCACCTGAACCAGCTATGTTGTATGGTGCATCTACTGACACAGAACTTGTTCCATCTGCGGCAACAACTGTAACTCCAGGTAATAGTGTTCCAGTTAATGTAGTTAAAGTTGTAGTTGCACCAACTTTTCTAAACTTCATTCTTGCTGTTGCACCATCTATAGCTACAGGATCTCCAGTTTTTTGATCTGATAATTCACAGATAACATCTGGTCTTGAATCACCTTGTACTAAATATATTTTCTCTGCCATTATATTGTCCTATACTTAACACTTAAGTCTGAACGCAAGTGTCCTCTTGTTGCTCTTTGTTTAGCTTTATTAATGCCACTAACATAAATATCTCTTTCTACAGCTGCTAGCTGTGGACTAGTATATGGTTTGCCTTGTGAAAGAAGTAATCTATATTTAGCACCTGCACTAATAATCTCAAAGTAATCTTCTAAAAGAACATCATTAATAGTTGTTGCAGCTCTAGTTGGTTTTAGAGCAACTCTCATTGTTATCGCACTACCTACTGTTTCTGCTGGCATTGGATACAATGTAAATGTTCTTTCATCTTTTTGTAAAATATATTGAGGATCACTTGTTGATGTAGATGCAGTTGGAAATGCCCTATTATATATTTCAGGTATACCAATATCATCTGGTGCTAGTTGTGTTAACTGAAAAGACTTATACCAAGCTCTCATAACTTTAACTACAAGTTCACCAGTTTCTGGTTCAAAGTCATAATCGTTAACATTAGCAATCACAGTAACTGGTTCGTGATCTCTCTGTAAAATTAGACTTTGTTCACAAAAGTCTATAACTGTATTTTTAATGGCCAGCTCTGCCACACTTGTTGTTACTCCGGGTACATCAGGAATAACACCATCATAAAAATCTGAATATGTACTCATTTTGCTATAAGACCTTGTTTATATCTTGCTAATAATGATCCTACTCTTCCATCTTGAGAGTATTCATCATCTCTAAATTCGGCTCTTCCCATAATGTAATCTTTGAGATATGACTGATACTCTAATGGAATAGGAACATCATCTGTTAAAGTATAGGTAGCTAACGCAGTCTTAAGAGATCCCAAAAAGAAATCTGGTCTAAGACTCCTAGATATACCTATGGCTTCATTTGCATAATCAAGTAACTGAGCATCAGTATATCTTGTCTTAGCATCATCTTGTAAAAAGACTCTTGTACTATCAATGATAGATTGAAATGTTGCCATAGATTAATCTTTCCTAAATAAATTAATAATTTTATTAACGCTTCTTAGCAGTAGGTTTTGCTTTCGTTTTTTTCTCATCTTTGCTAGAAGTCTTAGTGCTGGTAGTTTCATCTTTTATCTCCACCTCTTCCATATAATCTTTTTCTAAAAGTTTTGGATCATACGCAAAAATGTGACCATCTCTTTTATCTTTAATAACTTTAGCCATGTTTACTCCTTAATAAAAAAAGGGCAATCGTAATGACTGCCCTTGTGTTTCATCTATTAACCTTGTTTTACATATAGGTCAACTAATGCTTCTGGCTTAGTAACTTTGTAACCATAGACATTCAATCCACGAATGATATTACCAAATGTAGATTCTGAACGAATAGTTTCAACATTACTCATTTGAGATGCAAATGAAATAGCATCTCTTGTACCAGCAAGTACATGATAAGCTGTGTCTGAACCATCTGTAACACCAGTTAAGTTGTTAGATACATAAATTGTAAATCTATCAACCATACCGATCTTACCATTTCTTAATGTAGACTCATTATCTCCAGTAAGATATGCTTGTCTTAGTTCACTATTCTTTAAGACTGGGGCCATCCAAGATGGGATTACCATCCATCTGCCTGTCTCTGGAACATTCTGCTCGTCTAATGCTTGACCAGCTCTTAAGATTGCATCTAATACTGCAACTGTAGAACTAGCACCATCTTTAGTAATAGCAAGTGAAGCACCTGTAGCACCTAAGTTGATAGCACCAGAAATAGCACCAGCTGTAGCACCTTTGTTACCTGTAGCTGCATCGCTGTATGTACCATTAAGTACATCACTATCTACAGTAATTTTCATCTGCTCAGCTGCATCATTTGTAAAGATGTCCATTAATCTTACATCAGCTTGAACAGCATCAACATCATCTAGCACAACTGAAAAGTATTTACCTTTATCAATTACTAGTTCGATTGGTGTTGATGTTGGAGCTTGGTTAGCTAATGACTGACCTTTTTGATAATCAGCAATTGTGATTGTTGGAATAGATCTAATATGAACTTTATCACCTTGTCCATTAATTTCACCTTCCCAATCGTTATTAGTGATTTCACCAAGAACAGTTGACTTGTAAAATTTAGTTTGTAATTTACCTGACCAAATCTCTGGTATGAATTTACCAGCAGATCCTGATCCAGTATATTGTGGGTAATCAGTTCCACTCGCAAGTAATGCGGTTGGTGAGGTTTTAGCGGTTACTGCCATGTTATTTTCTCCTTAAAAATGCACAAAGGAGTTATCGAATTCGACCTTCCTGTTGTGCTAACATAATATCTTGTTCGACAGAAGCAGCTTGTTTATCAGAGATTTTTCCATCTTTAACATCTCTAAAGAACTTAGATATTGCAGCTCTAGTCCAAATCTTTTTAGCTGGAGGAGCTGAAGTCTGAGTTGATTTAGAAGGTGCTACTTGTTGTTCTAATCCCTGTTGTCTACTATCTATCTGACTTTTTATTTCATTTTTGTAAGCGGTGAAGATATTTGCCACAGTCTTATGATCAAAATTTTCATGAGCTGCATCTAAAGAATCTTGCCTTTGATATCCACGATAATCCTTTTGAGATAACCAGTTGTGAAAGTTTTCGTCTTTGTTAATAGATTCCCAATCAGGATGAGCTGCATCAAGAAACTTATAATAGTTGTCCTTCTTTATATCGAATTCTCTATTCTTCATTTCTTCCATTTGCTTTTTAAGTTTATCTACTTCAGCTTTATTAGATATCTGATGTTGCTTAGCAACTTTACTAACAAAGGGTTCGAGTTCACCATATTGCTCTTTTTCTTCAGGAGTTATTAAAGACCTAAGTTCTTGTTGTGTCTTTAACTCTCTTAACTCTTCTTCTAACTTTTCCCTAGCTTGTTTCTCTTCTTTAAGTTCGGAATGTAGTCGTGGTACTTCGGCATTGTACTTACCTTGTATAGTTCTGTACTGAGCTCTGTAATCATCTTTCTCAACTTGAGGTTTCGGTTCTTCTTTTTGAATTACTTCTTCCTTTTGTGAGTTAGTGGTTACTTCTTCAGTAGGTTCTTGAACTACTTCCTCTACAGTATCAACAGTATCCTGTTGGCTGGATTCTTCTTGGTTATACAATTGTTTTATTAACTCGTCAGCTTTCGCTTCTTGTTTTTCTACTTCTTTAGGTAAAGGCATATTTATCTCCAGAGCCGACAGCAATCAAACATGAGCCATAAAGGTATTCATGTTATCACTTTCGGTATTCTATAATTTCCGAGAAACCCCTCGGTGGGATTGCAACAATATGTTGCTAATTCTATTTGGTGTCTTCTGTATAACTTAAGAATGATTTAATAGTTTGCCATCCTCCTTGATACCATCTAGTGAGTCTTTCATCAGTAGATGACATTCCAGATTCGGCTAACTCTTTTAATTCTTGGCTCAAGTATTCTTTTACTACTTGAAAATCAGAATTATTTCTTAAGTCCATGAAGGCCTTGTGTACTTTTATATTCGGTTTTCTAATCATTTATTAGGGTGTCATTGTTTCTGCAATAGATTTGTTTTTAAAATTCTTTAACAAATCTTTTTTCTCTGCCCTTAAAGTTTTGTATTTCTTTGAACCTGCTGCACTTTTAATTGTGGGCATAAGTTTAGCTATTTCTTTATCAATCTTTTTAAGTCTAGCTTCTACATCTCTTGGATAATTTTCATACATTCCAGGTTTTTTCTTTTCAGAATTTTGTTTACCAGTTCTAGAAGCTGCATCCTTAAGAATACGAGATCTATTACTAGATTTTGTTTTTCCTGTAGTTGTAGGTTTTTTCTTTTTAAGTTTTTCAGAATCTTGATTGTTATTGTTTGAATCTTGATTCTTTTTAATAACAATTGGTTTCTCCTCTTCTTTAATAAGATCTGCTCTAAGATCTCCTCTATCCCTTGAGGTCTTAATCCTTCGTTCAGTTTTACCTTGTGCCTTTCTTATATCATCAGATACATCTAGTCCTTTTTTTGGCCTTATGTACTTAACCTCTTGACTATCAACAATATCTTGAATTGCTTTTTGATTTTCTTTTCTCTGTTGAGGAGTAACCATAGGTTTGTTTCTAGCTTTTATATCTTTAGATATATCTATACCTGTTGTTGCAGAGGTATCAGAATCTTTCTTTCTATTTTTAAAAGCGTCATATGCTTTCTTTGCTCCATATGCTAACAATCCACCAAGTGCTAATGTACCAGCTGCAGCTTTTTGAACAGGGTTAGCTTTTTTATAGTTTTGATTTTGCCAATCAGGTTTTGCCATTGTTATCTCCTTATGAACACTTAGCAATTTTAGGATGAAGATTTTGCATCATAGATTTTGCTGCACCTCCATGACTCATCATCATTGGTTTAGCTTTACCACCATAGTTCATCATGTTTTTCTTAGCCATGCCACCATAGTTCATTTTCTTTTTAGCCATACCACCATAAGACATTTTAGGTTTATTGTTCATCATATTAAAATCCTCTCTTGTTATTTTTCCATCTTTGTTTAAATCAATCTTGTGCTGATTACCCTTCAAAGGCATATTAACTCCTATCATTCATTAAGTTATCTGTCACTCCACCAGCAGGATTACCAGCTTCATCTACAGTTTGAGGTAATGCTTGTTGTTGCTGTGCTTGTTGCTGCATAGCCATTAGCATTTGTTGTTGTTGTGCTTGTTCTTGCATAAATCTCATTTGTTGTTCAGAAGGAATAAACTTCTCGACATTTAATCCTAAAGACTTTGCAGTTTCTTTTAGAAGATATGATCTACCTTCCATTCCAAGAATCTGCATATCTATTGGATTAGATGTTGCTGCCATGAATTCATTTCTTCTAACATTCATTTGTTCTCTAGCAATAAGACCTGATGCTCCTTTAGCAACTACATTGTAATCACCTTTAACATAAGGATCATCATGAAACATCATATTGTGAATGTAGTATCTTTCAACAATATCTCCAACAACTCTATCTGTATATGAAAGAGCTTGTTTAATTCCTTTTGCTGCATTATCCATTAACATAGATAATCCACTTGCAGTTCTACCAGCTCCACTTACTTTAGATGAACCATATACATAGTTTGGTATACCTGTAACTTCATCTGCTTGTTTAGAGAATGTCTGATAGATTGTGAGTAGTTCTGCTGCCTGCATACCTGGCTGAAAGAATCTTACACCTGGTTGACCACCACCAGTTTTATCTGATGTTGTTTGCCATATCTTCCAAGGATACATATTAGTAAGATCTTCACCATCTGCAAGTCTATCTACTACAGCTTCAACTTGTGGGCCTGATGCAATACCCATATTATTTGCTAATGATCTAGCTGATGCATTGCACATGGTTTGGACATCTGCCATAAGTTCTGGTAATGCCACTCCCCAAAATGCACCTGGTATAAATTCCCAACTAGCTGTGCTGTAAGGTCTTTTACCTAAAGGATCAGGATTGAGTACAGCTTTGATAACATAGTTACCAACAATCCATATATTAGCTTCGTACTCTCTTGACGCTTCAATTGATTTATCTTTGAGTCCATAGTCTTTTAACATCTGACCATTTACAGGCCCCCAATATTCTAATACTTCAATATCAGGATCATGATAAACAGCAGAATAAACTTTATCTTCTAAGTCTTTCTTTTGTTGATCGCCATATTCATAATAGTGAAATCCTCTGTCACCATAATGATCTATAGCTCTTTCTATTTCTGTTTTAACATAACCAGGTACTCCGATAAGAGCTTCTAGTTTTGTTCTTGATAGATTATGTCTTTCGATAATATATCCATCATCAGGGCCATCAGAAATAGGAGAAGGAAATATATCATAAGGAGATACTCTTTCAATCTCTCTTACAAAATCATTAACAACAATAGGAGTATAATCTGCACCCCATTGTATTCCTTTCTTCTTTCTTATTGTTGGGCCTTTAAGAATAGCACAAGGATAAGTAACAAAGTCATCAATAAAATCTTTGAAGGCATTTTGAAATCCACCTTCAGTCATTTGATCTTCAATTAACTTTTCCATTTTGTTTGCTCTATCTCTAGCAAACTCTTTTTTCTTTTGTGCAACTATTTCATAAACTTCTTTTAGTCTTTCACTTTCAACATTAGGATGATACTGCCCAGATGCAATAAACTCTTCCATCTCCAAATTAACAAAAGATTGAATCTCTTCTTCTTCCTCTGGTGGAATCTCTGGTCTTTCAGGAACATCTAATACCCAAGGTCTATCTTGATTAGACATCATGACATCTCTAATCCAAGAAGATGCAGCTCTACATTTAACATCTGTAATCATCATGTAGATATCAGATCCACCTGTAGCTTCAATATCTATAGCTCTATCTGGATCATACTCTCCTCTTCTTTGTCTTTCACATTTGAGAAGTCTATCTGTAATATCTTGCTTTGCAGCTCTTGCTGCTTCCCACGATTGCTTAACATGAGAAACTAATGCAGAATCAAGATAGTCATTTGGCTCTTGAGTGTCTTCTACATTTATATCGACTTCTACTGGTGGTCTTTCTATTTTCATATTTTATGTCCAACCTCTTGCACTTTTATTTACTACTTTCCTAACTTTGGTTCTTTCACTTCCTGCCCTCATTCTTAGACAAGCATATTGAAGTGCATCTTGTATGTGTGAATAAATATCTTTAACAGGTCTATCTTTATATCTAGCTGTACCAGCTAACTGCAATCTTTGATATCTGTATCTCCCATTAAAACCTTTTCTCAACATATTGCAACTTGGATTCAATATGAAACCTGCTCCACCATCTACCATACGATTCATAAAGAATGCTACTGATTCTCTTCTAGGAAGAAAGTCATTTGTATCTGCTGGTTCTGTTGCAATACCTATTTCAAATAATTCTTGGAAACAAGTTCTAGTATCTGTTTGAGCTCTACTTGAACCAGCTGGATCTCCTACTGAAACCCATCTACAGTTACTATATTTATCTATTAGTGTTGGTTTAACAACATCAGCTGCAAACTCTCTAATACCCATGTCTTCAGCAATGAACTCTTCTAGTATTATCAATTGACCTCTAGCACTCATTTGACAAACTACTGCCGCTGGAGTTAATCCGAAATCCCAACCTATAATAATACTTCTACCAGTAATAGGTTCTATCTCTTCACTACTAGCATGAACTTTATCTTTCCATTCTGGATAGACTGGTTTACCATCTGCTGTTGTTCCATAATTCGCTAAGACAAATACATTTATCCAATCATCTGTCTTACCATCTATTTGATTTAAATAATACGAATATCCATTTGGTAGATTAAGAACATTCTCTGCATCTGGATTAGGTTCATATGTTTCTTCGTCTGTTTTTAATAATCCACCAGGTTGTCTAAAGAAATCCCAAGACTCTGGTCTATCTTCTTCAGCTAACTTGTAATACCAGTTATCATCATCAGGACAGTTAGTATCTAATATCACCCCGGTAAATGTAGGGCCTCCTTCTCTCTTCGGAGGAAATCTACCAACCCTTTGAGTTAACATATCAAAGATTTCTTTTGGAACTTCTGATGCTTCGTTTATCCAAGCAAAAGATATTTCTAATGATCTTAACTTTCCTGTTTCTGTACTTCTGTCTAACGCAAGAAACCATACTTCCATTTCTAAAGAAGTACCATCTCCAATGTCAGGTAATTTTATTGTTGCTGTAATCGGTGCATCATATTTAAATGAACACATACTTTCAGGAAACCAACTTTGCCAAGTTTTAATTGTTGTTGATTTTAATTCTGGATATGTATTACGAATGACTACGGCTCTTGTTCTTCTAACTCCATTGTATGGTTTCTGTCTTAGTGCTCTACTGAGTAACTCTACACAGCAGGAACTAGATTTACCAGAACCCACAGGCCCCATTAATCCTCTAACGAATGCATCTGATTTATGAAATTTAGCAGCTACCTTTCCAGGTGGCTTATAATTAATATTCATTAATCCTCTCTATCTTCGTACTCGCTCTCTGAATTCTCATCACCTTCATGTAAGGTTAAATTAAATGTAACATTGTTTCCTGTCATATCCATCTTCATGTCTGATAAATCTGGACAAACTTTTTTAAGAAGAATGTCTGCTGCTCTAACTTGAGATGAATCCATTGTGCATCTACCATGTACATGATCAGTAAGTCTATTTACCAATTGTGATGCTTGTATCTTTTCTCTTACATCGTCTTGGTGTTTTCTTTTGTACCTTGTTGCCAATGTAGTACCTCCTTGTCTTTCCTTTTATAGCTTTCTAATTCAATCTCAACTCTATGTTTTTGTTCTAAGAGTGATTTAATTTCTTTTTGATATTGATAAACTTTATTAATTAAACTTTGAAGTGTAAGTAATAATGCATCGTCACACTCTTTAACTTTTTTATCAAAGGCATTATTAACTGCTGAATCTTTTACCATCTCTAAAAAGATTTGATCCTGCTTTAATAAGCGACTCATTGTTAATTTTTTCTCTTCTTCCATATCCCTACCATTTAACTTCATTAGCCCAATAAGCTCTAGACATTTTACCTTTTTTGATATTAGGGCCATGTCTTGCTACAAAAGACTTACGTTTAGCTTTCATACGTTTGGATTCACCTTTTTTAGCTTTACCCGCAGTACCTGATAATGTTCCAACTTTTTTACCTTGTTGTCCAAAACGAAGAATCTTTTCTTTTCCACCTTCACATGCTTTTACTATGTGAGATTTGGTTTTATGGTTTGGAGTTCTTTTTGGTTTGTTGCATGGCATTTTCTTTTTATCAACTCTAGCCATTACATCTCCTTAATGAATAATAAAATAAGAAGGCACATAACAATAAACATAAACCATGCACCCAATAATATATATAGCATTTGATTCCTAAAAAAAGGGAGCAGGACTTCTTAGTGTTCCCTCCCAAGTTACAACTTAAGTTGCTTTGGTGCTCCCTAAGTTATACAACATTCTAAAAAATAAATATCCTTTGGCCATGAATGCTCAACACAAAAATCAAGAAAGTTATTTGATTCGGAAGGATTCATTTGCTTTCTGATAATCTCTAATAATTTAAATTTAGAATAACAAGCACAAGTTGAAACTTTACCTGAACTAACAACACCTACTAAAGCATTGTCATATTCTTCTGGCAGTAAAGTCATATCAGGGAAGGCAGATTTAATTACCTCCCTTGAGGTCATCTTCTTAGACATTTCTTTCAAAGTGTGGTACATCAATAAATGATTTAAAATTACCACCCCACCTATTCTTTGCGTTAAGACTTTCCCAATATGTACCTAATGGTCTGATAACTTCTTTATCCCAAGTTAACTTTCCATCTACAAATACATTAAAGTCCATAGCACATCTCTTCATATGTTTACTTCTCATAGTTTTACTTCTACCAGTTTTAACATATATCTTTTGTTGTTGGACAGTCCTATATGCTTCTCCGAAGGTTAACTTAAAACCATTCTCTTCTGCATACAGAATTAACTTTCCTATGTCTTTTCCAAACTCCCATTGCTCATCTGATAAACTCATGGCTTCCCTCCAAATTTAGGTTTGTTTCCATCACTAGCACCGAAGTAATAACTGAGTACCTGAGTTGCAGCTGAACTTGCAAATCCTAATGCATAGACTAAAATATCTTTACTAGAATCATCTACCTCTAGCATTACCATTACTCCTACTAAAAGAAAAGCAAAGAGGAGTGAACCTATAGCAAGAACTGGAGTTATGATCTTATTTAAGTAAGGTGCTTTCTCAGATGTCGCTATCTGCGATTCTCTTTCTCTAGCAGAATCCTTATCATCAAAGACCATCTTCATTTCTTCTAGATCCATCTTCTTTTCTTGTTGAGCCAACTCTATGAGTTTCTCTTCATGTTCCATCATTCTTATTCTTAACTCTGTCGCCTGTTCATCAGAAGGATTATCTGGAATCGGCATACCTATAAGATTCTCTACAGCTTTCTTTCCTTTTACTGCAACTGCTCCAGCTATAACATCTAAACCCTTAGAGAGTAAAGGTGCAAGTAATGTTGGTAATGGCATTTAATCTCCTATGCATTATTAATCATACTAACAAGTAGATAAATAATATAAGAAGTAAATAAAACTAAACCACCTACTAATGCAGTATCTTTCGCCACTCGTATTAAGTTTTGTTTCATTCTTTCTCTACGATATATCTCTTGTTCACGCATCTCTTTTATTCTGCGTCTTTCTTTACAGAAATCTTCCCATACCCCAGATGGAGCTTTGTAAATAAGAAGTTCTCTTAATTCTTTTTCTTGCTCATATATTTTTCTTTTGTATAACGCAACATCCAGAGCTTGTGCTGCATCACCTTTTAATCCTGCTTTACTAAATAAACTTGGTTTAGCTTCTTCAGCTTGTGAAACCTTTTCTTTTAAATCTGTTATGTGAGTCGCCCAAGTTTTTAACTGACTCCATGTATCTTCTATATCTCTGCCAACTCTTATGGCAGTCTTTACCCCCTTGTACGCAACTGTCGCTGCAGCAAACAATGTTCCTGGATCCATTCGTTTTCCTTGTTATTATTTTTATTCGGAAACCTCCTTTATTAAAAAGTCTAAATACCATCTAGCTTTTTCTAAAT
>MDSW01047635.1_pt1 | contig 14002 bp, 9 predicted proteins | sample 811171 | NCBI WGS metagenome assembly MDSW01 (sample SAMN05326641, study PRJNA326480) | marine metagenome | isolation source: seawater | place: Atlantic Ocean: North West | collected 2012 | reverse complement strand
TATTTACCTGTCATATCTATTTCGTATCCAGAAAAGTCGAAAAGTTTGGTTTCAGTAATTGAGCCACCCTCAGGAGCAGGAGGTAGTTCAAAATAAAATTCAAAAGGCTGACCATTTAGAGTAGTTCCGGGTATTTTATATTCAATCTTTAGGGTGTCTTGTATGGTGCTTACGCCCACAACTTCTACGCCACCTTCTGCCACCAACACTCTTTTTAGTTTAACGTCTCCAACATCAAAGGCTACGACAGTATCTTCATCAAAAATTTCTTGATCAGGGAAAACAGCAATTCCTTCTTGGAGTTTGATATCACGAATTACGATTTTTGCTGTTAGAGCATCGCTATAATTAATAGTTACAGGATTGGGTGCTGTTCCCACAATATCGGCACTAATTATCTCAGCCTCTAGATTACCAAATAATGTTTGACCTGCTAAAGATTCTGTGGATGTCTCACTTTCTCCACTTGGTAGTAAGGGAATATTCATCGTAATAATGTTGTTGGTTTGTCCTTCATTACGAAGTTCTATAACGACATTATTCAAATCGGTAGGCAGTCCATTTTCAATGGTCAAATCAAGGTATCCATCGGTGAAGGTCATTTCTTCAAAATAGTCGTTAGCGTCGATAGGAAATGTCTCATTGAGCAAGTCTGAATAGGCAGGAATTACTGCTGTGCCACCATCAGGAAATAAAATCGTGCCAAAATCTATTGAGGAAATTAAGTCTCCCATAGTTATGGAATGAGTGACCGTTGTATTTGAAAAATTGATGGTTTCCAGCTTAACATTTTTAGTCGTGCTGATGGGTTTTAAATGAATCAAACTATCGAAATTATAGTTGATGATTTCTTTTTGATAGATAAGTTTTAAGCTGTTATCACTTAGTGTGTCAAATTGTATTATACTATCCTTAACAATATTCGAAAGATTTAAATTAGTAAAAGCTATGGGTGTGATAATATCAGTATCCCAAGTGGGTTTTTCAAAATCATGGCGACATGAAAATAAAAAACATATAAAAAATAGATATGAAAGGGTATGTTTCATTCTAAGGTTCAATAAAAAATATATTTAATGAATGATGACTCTTTCAATTCCTTCATCTGTTTTCATTAAGTAATAGCCTTTATTCAGATACGGAAGTGTGAAAGAAAAATTATTATTTAATTCTTTTTCAAATACCTTCTTTCCACGCATATTGTACAAAATCACTATTTCAGAAGGATTGATTGTTATTGTACTACCATTAATTAATGGATTGGGGTAAAGTTTATTTGTGTTTTGTGTTATTTGTTCAAAAATTTCAGAAGTTTGACAAACAGCCTCACAATCTTCTAATGTCTCATAATTTCCATTTACCATTTCAACACAACCTTCATCTAAGCAAGAGAAAGAAGATGTTTGTGTATTAAAACCAACAAAAATAACTGTATTATTTCCTGAGTTTGGTATTGCTAAAGTATCTGTTAATCTATTATAATAGATATCAGCAGGACTAGACATATTTGGTACTACTACTGTTGAACCATTACTAAAGTCACTGTTAAATTTACTTATAGCATTATTACTCCAGGCAGATACATAGAAATCACCATTATTATCCATAGTAATTCCATCACAATTTCCGAGATTTGTGTTGGCAACAACAGAGTATGATGAATCCGACATATTAATTTCATAAATAGGGGCATTATTTCCCCAACATACTACTAAAAGTCTATTTTCTATGTCATCATAAAAAATACCATTGGGCGTTTTGGGAATATTTTCAATATATATATTAAAATTACCACTGATTAAATTATAACGATATATGTCTTTGCCGCTAAAATCCGTTATAAAAATATCATTTCCTTTATGAGTTATGCCATTTGCAAAAGATGCGCCAAGATTTACATTTACTGTTTGTTCTTCAGTTACAAGGTTATAGGCTTTTAATCGATTACCACTACAGGCAAATAATTCTTCACCCACAACTTCTAGTCCGTGAGGGCCAGAGCCAACACCTGTAACGAAAATATCCAATTCATCATTTATGGGATCGTAAGAAAGTATTTGACCTTGAATAGAGTTAGATACAAAATAGCGTTTTCCATCACTATCATAATCAACACTTTCAGGACCACTATATGATTGAGCTAATAAATTTAAGCTTACTATTAAAAATAAATAAGATAGTATTTGTTTCATTCTTATTTTACTAGTAGTTTATTTGGTTGGCTATTATTAGTTTGCAGAAAATAAACTCCGCTATCTAAAATTCTAGATAAAGGTATATTATTTTTTCTAACCATGTCGGAATAAATAATTTGACCTTGTAAATTAGAAATTTTTAAATGGAATGGTTTGTCAAAATTTTCGAATTTTAATGAGCCATTTTTACTTAAAGGGTTAGGAAAGAATTTTATATTTTCTTCAGTATTATCATAAATACTACTAGTATTACATGCTGCTTCGCAATCTTCAAGTGAAGAATATTCTCCTTGTGCAACAATATCGCATCCACCAGGGAAACAGCTGTAAGTAATTTCTGCCTCATAATCAGCATTATGTAATTCAATAATTTCATTTGGACCTTGACTTGGCCACGAATTACCGTTTGTAGCCAAGTAAATTTTTCCATCAGGACTTACACAAATATCTCTTAAACGACCCCATTCTTGCACAAAAAAATCGGTTTCATTTACAATTTCTTCTCCTGAAGAGTTAAATTCAAAACGAACTAATTTTTTGCCTTTTAGTACGGTCATAAGTAGAGTATTTTGAAATTCAGGAATTGACGGATGATTATACCAAATTATATCAGACGGTGCAATTGTAGAAGTTCCACTACTCCATAAAGGTTCTATGATATTATTTTCTTGACAATAATCAATTTCAGTGAAATTATTTGTCAGGTTTTCAGCATAGCTATAATCTACAGAAATATTATCGCAAAAGCCTTGAACATTGGGCCATCCAAAGTTTCCATTTGCTTGTAGAATATTTAATTCATCATCATTACTTGGTCCATGTTCTGAGCTATAAATAATGTTATTTGGACCTAATGCTAATCCTTGTGCATTTCTGTGACCAATAGACCAAACGTAGCTTGTTGGATTAGGGTTGTCAGCTTTAGGTTCACCAAAATTTTCTCCGTTAGCATCAATATCAATTCGTAAAGTCTTTCCTGTTAATGCATTTATATTTTGGGAAGCCATCCAATCTTGAGCATCTCCTGTTGTGACTATCAGTGTTGTATTGTCTATTGCTAAAAGTCGACATCCTATGTGTGTTGAATTTCCATCAATACCATCTACCATTACAGTTTCATTAATTAGCGCATCATTATCAAAATCATATTCATAGTAAACAATTTTTTCATTAGCACCACCTGCAGAATAATATGTGTAAGCCATGAATACATAAGGTGCACCATTATTGAATTCAGGATGTATTTCCATTCCTAAAAGTCCGGATTCATATTGATCATATAATTCAGGCGCAAGATTTAATATGATATGTTGCTCTCCCGTTTCAACATTTACACGACTTACAATTCCTGAACGTTCTGTAACCCATAAATAATTGTCTGGACCCCATTTTATTTCCCAAGGGACATCAAGACCTCCAATAACTTCTCTTTCGGAAAGTATAGTGTTGCCAACTTGAACTTGAGCCAAGATAGAATTTGTAAAAAGAGTGATAACTAAAGAGAATATTAAATTTTTCATATTTTGATTTATAAAATTATTTTCTACAAATATCGTTAAAAATAGGTTAATAGAACGTTGTTCTCATAAATTAAATTGACTTGAATTAAAATAAATGTTTGATAAAAAAGTTTACTTTTACATACTAAATAATATTTTAAAAAAATGAAACTTACTAATTATATTTTAATATTGTTTGCTATTTCAACAATCTATTCATGTAAATCTAATAAAGGTTTAAGCGTCGAAGAACAAGGAGAAGTATTGATTGAACAATATTGTTCAGGAGATAGATATTTTTCAGACAAAAAGACTTTTAGAGGTAATGCATTTGGTGAAAGTTTAGATCAAATGACTGCTAAGAGAAAGGCTCGATCTAATGCTCAAGCTGAAATAGCAAAAACTATAAGTTCAACAATGAAAATTGTTGGTGATAATTATGTTAATTCAACTGAATTCAATAATAAGGAAGAGGTAACAGAGACCTTTAATGAAATGAATAGATTAGTGGTAAATGAGACTCTAAAAGGTGTCATTACTATCTGTGAGAAGATGACTAAGACTTCTGATGGCAAATATAAGTGCTATTTAGCATTGGAATTAGCTGCTGAAAAATTGGCATCAAAGTATCATGAAAGACTTTCTAAAGATGAAAAGATAAAGGCAGATTACAACTATGAGAAGTTTAAAGAAACCTTTGAGAAAGAAATGGATAAGCTATCAAAAGGATACTAAATACACAGTAACCGTTTTGAAATAAAAAAACTCGTTTTAAGCGAGTTTTTTTTTAGTTTTTGATGAAGCTGTTGACAAAATCAGGAACAACTGTATTATTTATTTCTTTTATAGCGTGTTGATAGGATTCTTCATCTGCCTGTTCAAAATCTAACTGTATTCCCTTGATTTTATTTATAGTTTTACTATATATGATTCTGTCTTCTATGTCTTTAGCTTGTATATTCATATCTAAAAATACTGTAAACATTTTTTGTCCTTTCTTTTCAATACCTTTTCTAGTATCAGCTTTTACAGTAAGAAATATTTGAGCATTATTTTTATTGCCTACAGGAGTGAAGTTCATTTTGCTAAGTGCAGATTCAATAACAAATCGTAAGTCTGAACCGTTTTCATCTTTACCAAAGTGTTTCTCTTCTGTTTTTACAAAGATTGTAGGAGTATATACATAAATAGGAACATTAATTTGGTGAGTCTTAATGCCCTTAAATAGTTTTTTTATGAATTCACTATCACTACCTTCGTTAAGCCAAGACTGAAAATTTATACCAACTTCAATTTTTTGTACGGACTCAGTGCTTTTTATTTTGGGCACAGAAGTGATAAAAACACCATTGGTGTCGGTACTTTGGCTAAGGTCTTTTAAATCAAGAAAAATAGATGAGGTGATAAGCGGTATGTTAGATATTCGATTCTCTTTATGGTGTACTGTTAATTTTATTTTGTCTACAGAGTTTCCAATCATTGCTTTTATCTTTTTATTGCGGCAAAAGATTTGGTAGTCGTCTACATAAGATCTAAAACGAGCAATGATTTCACTTCCTAAAAAAACGGTTTCTCTGTCAAATTCAGTTTTTAGAGGCTCACTTAGATAGGGTTCTAAAATATCTAGGGCCTTTACGTAGTAAATGTATTTTTCCTTGAGTGGCGTGTAATACATGATAGCTTTGTTCAAAAAGTATTTAGATTCTTCTATGGCTTCATTAATTCTAGCTGCTCTAGTTTCTTTATGTAGTTTTTTACTGAGTCGGTAATAAACCCAATATTCATTTTGTTGTGTAAACGTCCCTGATAATTCATAGCCTTCAAGTATTTCGTTAGCTTTTACTTCGACGTTAGATTTATAATCTTCTTCATAAGAATATTCTCTATCCATTTGAAGAAATACGGATTGAGAAGAAATATTTACTTTGATTTGAGAGCTGAGATTTTGTAGTGCATTTTGTTGTGCCACTTGAATATAGTCTTGGGGGTGAGAATTTCTATCGGCTATACCTATCCCAATGTAATGGCTATCAGAAACGGGATATTCTTTTACCCAAGAAGGAGCGCCATCATCTAATTCAGTAGTCAGTTTTGAGGATTGACAAGATATGATAATAATGCAGATAAGTAGTAGTGATAGTTTATTCATTTTCTGGGTTATAATTATTAACCATTTGACTCACTTCTGTAGCAATGTCTTGATAGACATTGTTTGCTAAATCATTAACAGTCATTAGATTTTTTTTATTTTTAAAAAGTTGTCTTAAAGCTCTCTTTTGAATATATGAGTTTTCTATAATATCATTAGGACTTTCTTTGCTTTGCCATCTCCAGTTACCTGGAACAATATTTCTAAAGTTTACATTAGATTCTGCAAAATGAACTTCATCACTAAGACTTAAGTTAATCAGTTTAGTTAATAATATTTCACCACTTTCAGTAGAAATAAGTTGAAATTGAAATCCTATTTGAACGCTATTACTGCCAATATATTCTTTATATTTAATCTTGTCATATACTGTTTCGTAAAAATATTTTTCTGTTTCGTTATTATACTTTCGAACTTTTCTTTCAGCCCATGCTTTTTTTTCATTAACTGAGATGGGTTTCTTTTGTTTGGAAAAACTAACAAGTTTTCCTGTTATTATAGCTTTAGCACCTATTAATTCACCAGCCTGAGCGTTAGTATTTTGTGCAACTTGTCCATTTAGACCCATAATTTGTTCGTTAATAAAACTTTGCGTGTAGGTTCTGTCTACTAGTTTTACAAAAGGATTATTTAAGTTCAAAATTTTGTTGCTAGTAAAAGCTGATATTGCAGATTCACCACCAGATTGTCTTGTTGCATTTTGAAACTCTACTATAGCAATTGTGAATAATCCAGATTCTAAAGCAAGCTTCTTTCTTTGCTTTGTTTCTTGATATGAATCAGGTATTTTATCGTAATTATAATATGCTGATCGAAATTTTTCTAATTCTAAAAACTCATTAGCTTTTCTGTAAATTGGTTCAAATGTTGCAATATTTTTAAGATTGTCAACATCTTTGTAGCCAGGTTTTAATAGTGCAATTTCCTTTAAAAGTTTTTCGGATTCTGAAAAATTCTCTTGCTTTAACATATCCATTGCTAATGTATAAATGTTATTGACATAATCATTTACTAAATTGTTGTAATCATTAGTGTATGAAATTGGTATATTAATATCAATTTTATAACTTTCGATTAAACTTTTAGCTTTATTAGCATTTCTGTAATGATAAATTGCAGCTTTGATATCGCCAAAGTTTTTTGTTTTAAAAAAATCATCTAAATAAGTATTTACTTCCTTTTGTCCCGAAGATCTAAGCCCTTCTTTAGCATCTATAAAATTTTCTTTTTTATTTAAGGCTTTCATATATTGAGCATTAGCCTCTTGATAGAGCTTTTTTTCAGCAAATTTATTGCCTTTATTAGTCAAAGATTTAGGTGTATCACAACTAATAACAAAGAATAGAGGTAATAATGGATATATAAATTTTAATAAATAATTTTTCATATTGCAAAAATAGTTTTTTTTGAATTTCTAAATTATTGAATTTGTATCTTACCAAAATATTTTACAATTCTAAATAATATTGAAGTTATGTTTTTTATTTTGAAAATTAATACGTTGATAAATTGTATAAAACTTTAGTCAAATTTAATTATGTTTTTAAACACTATTTTTAATTTTAAAGAAAAAATAAATGAAAAAAAATATCCTTTCGATTTTATTGACTATTACTTTTTTTTGGTCTTATTCCCAAGATAATGACACTACACTTACAATTGAAGAAATTCAATTTAGAGATTCTATAGCAACTATAAATAGTAACAATGCCTTGATTCAGCAGATACAAGAATCATATAATGCTGGCATAGAGGCTTTTGCATCATCTAATTTTAAAAAAGCCATTGCTTTTTTTGAATCTGTTATTGTACTAGATTCTGCTAATTCGGATGCTTATTTTAATAAAGGTTTATCACAAAAGGAGTTAAAGAATTATGATTTAGCTATTTCTGATTTTGAAATTGCCTTTATGATAGACGACAGCAATGTTGATGCTATTTTTAATATTGCTAAGTGTCACGAATTTTTGAATAATAAGGAACTAGCCTTAAGCATTTATGACAGTTTATTATATTTAAATCCTAATCATGCTGAGGCGGCATACAACCAAGGCGTATTATACTATTTGCAAAAAGATTTCGATAATGCTATCAAAGCATATTCCAAGGCCATAAAGATAAACCCGTCCTATGCCTATGCGCTGAACGACAGAGGTAGTTGTTTTCGAGCATTAGAAGATTATGAGAATGCTGTAGCAGATTATTTAGAGGCTAGTAAACATGATCCTCAAGCCTTTGTTTTTAACAATTTAGCAAGTGCATATCGTAAATCAGGAGATAAAGATCAAGCCATTGACTTTTATACCAAAGCCATAAAGTTCGATGCTAATTATGAAATGGCATACAACAATAGAGGTGCGGTCTATTTTGAATCTAAAAATTACGATATGGCACTCAAAGACTTTATGAAAGCGATAGAGATAAATTCAGATTATGCTATGGCACTATGCAATAGAGCTGCCATTTACCACTTACAAGAACATTATACTGCAGCTTTAGCAGATTTGGAACAAGCACTTAAGCTTCAACCCAGCAATGCCACAGCTTTACTAAATAGAGGTATTACTCGAGAAATGCTAAGAGATGTTGATGGCGCATGTAAAGATTGGCAAAAAGCCTATCAATTGGGTATGGAAAAGGCGAATGAATATTATATTAATAATTGCGAGTAGATATGGATATGAAGCAGTTTTTTACACTAGTATTATCGTTAATGACTTGTGGCTTATTTGCTCAAGATGTAGCTTTCAAGAAAGGTAATTTTAAAGAAGATAAAGCAGGTTTTGAAAAAGCCAAAGCTAATTTAGAGTCGGGTGATGAATGGTTAGAGAAAGGAAAGGCTAAAGTTTTAGCTATGGTGTACGCCGCTGATGAGTACTCTAAAGCCTTAGAGTTTTATCTACTAGCTCAGGATTTTAACCCTAATAATTCGGACTTAAATAGAAAAATAGGTCACGCTTATCTATATTCCAACTCCCCATATAAGGCTATGGATTTTCTTACAAAATCTTTAGAATTGGCAAAAGATAAGGCTGAACCATTTTTGTATTTTTTATTGGGTAAGGCCTATCAGCTAGAGCAGGATTTTGAACAAGCTGAAAAGTCTTTTTTACGCTATGGTACTTTAGCTAGTGATAAAGAATTAGAACCTTACAAAAAGTTGAATAGAAAGCACATAAAAGAAAGCAAAAGCGGTGCAGAGATTTTTGGAATGAAAACTAGAGTATGGGTAGATAACGTTAAGGAGCTGAATTCTTTTTACGATGACATAGCACCTAGTATTTCTGCTGACGGTTCTGAGATTATCTTCAACACTAACAAAAGCGGTAACTTCGATATATACTCTGCTGAGCGTAAAAATAGAAAGTGGCAATCTTTAAAAGCTTTAAAAAGTCTTAATAGTGATGGTGATGATGTGTCTTCTTCATTAGCCTATGATGGTCAGCGTTTATTATTATTCAAAATAAGAGATGGTCAAAGTGATATTTACGAATCTAAACTTAGGGGAACTGAATGGAGTGAGCCTAAGCTCAAGATGTCTAAGGTTGTCAATACCGATGCCAATGAAACCTTTGCTTCATACGACCCTCAAGATATTAAAGTCTATTTCATTACCGATGGGGGATATGGTGGTGATAAGAACATCAGTTTTAGTGGTAAAAAAGATATGGAAGAAACCTTCTGGGGAAAAGCACAGAGTGCAGGACAGGAGGTCAATTCAGGATTTCAAGAAGGGTCGGTATATATGGCAGCAGACGGCAAAACCATGTATTTCTGTTCGCAAGGGCATAACTCTATAGGAGGCTATGACATTTTTGTTTCTTACCGAAACGAATTGGGACTTTGGGGTGTACCGATAAATATGGGTTATCCTATAAATACCCCTTACGATGAATTGTATTTTAGTATTTCTGCTAATGGTAAAAAAGCCTACTTCGCATCCAATAGAGATGGAGGTAAAGGAGGTATGGATATCTATTGTGCTACATTTTGGGGTGAACCAAAAAAACCGACGGTAGCTAGTGAGGACAATCTAATTGCTAGCATTGCCTCTCCTGTAGAAGATACTTATATCCCAGAAAGTGTGGAAGTTAAGTTAGCCAATAGCCTAACTGTTTTTAAAGGGCGAATTTTGGATGGCATCTTACAAGTGCCAATTGAGGCAGAAATAAAGATATTTGATAATACCACGGGTGATGTGTATGCCGTTATGCGTTCGAATAGTGCTACAGGGAAATTCCTATTATCTTTACCATCGGGATTAAATTATGGTATTTCGGTGGAGGCAGAAGGCTATTTGTTTCATTCAGAAAACTTCAATTTACCTGAAGGTTCTGCCTATAATATGATTAACAAAGACATCGAATTGAAGAATATAGACATAGGAAGTAAAATTGCTCTGAGAAATGTATTTTTCGATACTGGAAAGGCTGAGGTTAAGATTGATTCGTATCCTGAGCTAGACCGATTGATACAACTGATGAAGGATGTGCCTAGTCTTATGATAGAGCTTTCAGGACATACCGACAATGTGGGTAGCGATGCTGCTAATCAAAATCTATCTCAAAGACGTGCACAAGCTGTTAGAGCCTATTTAGTTTCTCGTTCTGTAGATGGTAGTAGAGTCACTGCTGTGGGTTACGGGGCGAGTCGTCCTGTAGATAGCAACAACTCCAAAGTTGGTAGAGCCAATAACAGAAGAACAGAGTTTGAAATTACAGCCAATTGATGCCAATTTACTTGACCTTAGTAATTTCCTTTCCCTTTCAATAATAATTTTCTAGATATGATATAGATTTATAATTAGTGAAAAAGCTTTTATTTTACTCTTTTCTTCCACAAATTCAGTACTACGCCAAATATTACCATAGCAATACCCAATAGACTCAAAATACCATAGCTTTCCCCAAAAAGAATGTACCCTATGCCAAGTGCATAAATGGTACCTACGTATTTCAAGCTAATCATTTTGTTGGCAATCCCACTTTGTATTCCTCTAGTCATCAGTATTTGGGCTATTTGGGTGAATAGTCCCATAAGCACAAGATATAGCCAATCTGTGCTTTTGGGTGTCACCCAATTCAAATAAGATAGTACCGACATAATAGGAATAGCCACCAAAGGGAAGTACAAGACTACCACCACTGGGTGTTCTGTGTCTTTGAGTTTACGTATGCAAGTGTATGCCATACCAGACAACATAGCCGAGCATATTCCTATGAGCATAAAAGTTAGTGAAATACGTTCATCAAAACCTTTTATGAGGGCTACTCCGATAAAGGAAATACCAAAGTATAGCCATTGTTTGATTTGCATTTTTTCCTTGAGAAAGATAGCCGCAAAAAGAGCCGTGAAGATGGGCGAGAGGTATTGCAAAGTTACTGCACTAGCTAGTGGTATATTTTGTAAAGTATAGAAAAATAATAATAGCGCAGTAGTGCCAAAAACACCTCGCATCAATAAGATCTTTTTATTGTTGCCCAATAGGGGTATACCTAATTTTTGGAGCATCGCTACACTCAAAACGATAGAGATGATGGAACGGAATAAAATGAGTTCGTGGGCTGGAATATGTGGCAAGAACTTCACGCAAATTTGCATGAGGGCAAAAGAGGCGGTTGAGCCAAGCATATACAATACGCCTTTTTTCACTTAAAGAGTTGGTCTATTGCTTGTGAGGGGCTGAGTTTAGCCTCTATGACTTCTTGTTCCAATTGGGCTATTTGGCTATGGTGTTGGTTATAAAAGTCATCTTCCAAACGGGCTTTTATCATCTGATGAAACCAATAGCGGTTTTGCTCTTGGCGTTGGCTTTGTAAAGTCCCTCGTTCTTGGGTCCATTTGCGATAAGCCTCGATAGTTTCCCAAGCTTGGTCAATGTGTTTTTTTTCCAATGCCGAACAAATGCCCACCTGTGGAGTCCAACCGTTGGGGTTAGGAGGAAAAAGGTGTAAGGCTGTTTTGTATTGGGCTTGGGCTTTTTTAGCTGGAATGAGGTTGTCCCCATCGGCTTTGTTGATGAGTAAGATATCCGCCATTTCCATTATGCCCCGTTTGATGCCTTGTAGCTCATCACCAGCCCCAGCTAACATAAGCAATACAAAGACGTCCACCATAGAATGAACGGCTGTTTCGGATTGTCCTACGCCTACCGTTTCTATGATTATGACTTCATAACCAGCAGCTTCGCAAAGGAGTATGCTTTCTCGTGTTTTTTTGGCTACACCACCCAAAGAACCTGCCGTTGGTGACGGGCGAATAAATGCCAAATCATCAATCGACAATTCGTGCATACGGGTTTTGTCACCCAATATGCTACCTCCTGATTTTTCACTTGAGGGGTCAATGGCTAAAACAGCTACTTTAATACCTTGTGCTGTAAGGTGTTTACCTAGGACTTCTATAAAAGTGCTTTTGCCTACTCCGGGAACTCCCGATATTCCTATACGCAAAGATTGTCCGCTATGGGGTAATATGTCTTGTAGGATGCTTTTAGCTTCTTGCTGATGCTCGGCAAGTGTACTTTCCACTAGTGTAATGGCTCTAGCCAATGCCGAACGATTCCCTGCTATAACCTCTTGACTGAGCTTATTCATCGAGCAATTGTTTTAAAATATCACTAGCCGCTTGGGCAATGACTGTTCCGGGTCCAAAAATACCACTTACTCCAGCTTGGTACAAGAAATCGTAGTCTTGTTGTGGAATCACGCCACCAGCAATAACTAATATATCGCCACGCCCCATAGCCTCAAGTTCACTGATGACTTGTGGTACTAAGGTTTTGTGTCCTGCTGCTAGAGAAGATACGCCCAAAATATGCACGTCATTTTCTATGGCTTGTTTGGCGGCTTCTTTAGGCGTTTGGAACAAAGGGCCCATATCAACATCAAAGCCCAAATCGGCAAAGGAGGTGGCTACCACTTTAGCTCCTCTATCGTGGCCATCTTGTCCCATCTTAGCGACCATTAAACGGGGACGTCTTCCTTTTTGCTTTTCAAAATTAGCACTCAGCTCTAAAGCTGCTTTGAAATGTGGGTTGTCTTCTATTTCCATCTTATAAACACCTGATATCGAATTGTTTTGTGCCTTATAGCGACCAAAAACCGCTTCACAAGCATACGAAATTTCTCCCAAAGTAGCTTGTTTTTGGGTGGCTTCTACAGCCAAAGCCAATAGGTTGCCCTTCCCATTTTTACAGGCTTGGCTAATGGCATCTAGGGCTTGTTGTACGGCTACTTCATCGCGTTGGTCTTTGAGTTCTTTGAGTTGTTTTATCTGAGATAAACGGACTGATGTATTGTCCACTTCCAAAATATCCAAGTCTTGTTCTTTGGATTTGTTCTTATAAGCATTAACCCCAACAATGGTATCTTTTGCACTGTCTATACGGGCTTGTTTTCTTGCGGCGGCTTCTTCAATACGCATTTTTGGTAAGCCCGTTTCTATGGCTTTTGCCATACCACCTAATTCCTCAATTTCTTGTATGTGTTCCCACGCTCTTTGGGCGATGTCGTGAGTTAGCTTTTCCACGTAGTATGAACCGCCCCAAGGGTCTACCGTTTGGCATAAGCCAATATCGTTTTGTAGGTAAATCTGTGTATCTCTAGCAATTTTAGCTGAAAAATCGGTAGGTAATGCGATGGCCTCGTCCAAAGCGTTGGTATGCAAAGATTGTGTGCCACCCATAACGGCTGACATGGCCTCAATACAGGTACGGCTGATGTTGTTAAAAGGGTCTTGCTCGGTCAAACTCCAACCACTCGTTTGGCAATGGGTTCTTAGAGCCAAAGATTTAGGGTTTTTAGGATTGAATTGCTTAACAATTTTTGCCCATAGCATACGAGCGGCTCGCATTTTGGCAATTTCCATAAAGTGATTCATGCCAATGCCCCAAAAGAAAGACAGGCGAGGAGCGAAGGTGTCAATGTCCATACCTGCCTCTATGCCCTTGCGTATGTATTCTAAACCATCAGCTAAGGTGTATGCCAATTCTATATCTGCCGTAGCACCAGCCTCCTGCATATGATAACCCGAAATACTGATACTGTTGAATTTGGGCATGTGCTCAGAAGTGTATTTGAAAATATCCGAAATGATTCGCATAGAATGTTGGGGCGGATAGATGTAAGTGTTACGCACCATAAATTCTTTAAGGATAT
>MDSW01187730.1_pt1 | contig 14005 bp, 12 predicted proteins | sample 811171 | NCBI WGS metagenome assembly MDSW01 (sample SAMN05326641, study PRJNA326480) | marine metagenome | isolation source: seawater | place: Atlantic Ocean: North West | collected 2012 | reverse complement strand
TCCATTTCAGTGGATGAAAACGATCTTTCGATTCATTATCAAGAAGAAGGATCTACCTTCGATTATAATTACGAGACTGGAGGAATTGGGTCTGAGTTATTGGAAAAATTGCTGTTCCAACAGCTTCGAGCCAAATCCACTACTTGCGAGGATGATCTTGGTTGCCAAAAGTTTGTGATCGGCAAATCGTTTTGGGGACCAATAAAACGCCCCTAAATCGAACCTATTCCATTATCAGCATGTAAATGGGACCGTTTACCAACTAAACTTGCTCTTCTTCCCTCCCTTGACGAAGAAGCTCAATCGCTGCAATCACATTGTCTTCATTAAATGGTTTGGTAATATAAGCAATAGGGTTCGTCTTCAATGCGCTGCTCATCGTGGCTCGGTCACTATTGGCCGTTAGGTAAACAAATGGAATGTCATTTTTATCTAACGATTTACTAATATCAATTCCGCTTTCTCCCCCAGACAATCGTATATCCAACAAAGCAATATCCGGACAAAGCACTTTTATTGAATTGGCAACGGTTTCAGTAGTATCGGCAATTCCAGTCACATAATACTCGTTCTTTTCAAGAACATATTTGATGTAGTTGGCAATAAGTACATCATCTTCAATTATTAAAACTTTCATAACCCACAAATATGCATTATTTGGTGATTAAACACAAACTATATTAACTTTGATTCGCAAATGCAAAATGTTGTCTTAAAACGAGTACACCTGCTGGAGAGTGAGGAAACCTTTTCTCACCCTGTCATTTGTTTCAACGAATCTAAAACTACCTCTCCCGATCAGGTCTATCTTGATTTTCGTGAAATGCAAAGGTTGTCGGGAGATCGGCCGTTTTTTGTTTTGGCTGACCTTACTAAAGCCGACCCGCCAAATTTGCAAGTAAGAAGAGCGCTTTCTGCGGCATTTCGTGAATTTAACAGCGATAATTTTATAGGTGCATATATACACGTAGGGAAATCTAAATTTATAATGGTTGCCGCTAAGTTTGTTTTTGGCTTAATTGGCAAACAAAAATTTCACTGGTTCGATTCAAGAGAAGAAGCAATTGATGCAATTCCAAAAAATAGAACCAAAATTTGAATGGGTTGTATCCGTTTTGAGAAACTCAAGAAAACTTGATTAAACACAATCCTATTCGTAACTTTGCACAAATTTTGCGAACCTATTAAGGTTAAAGGCAAAGAGCTTAATTGAATTCTTTTGCTATACACCATAAAATTAATTGAAAATTGAACACAGAATCCATCGTTAAAGAGAAAACAAGCAAAGTTGAGCTTCTATCTAATTCTGATGACTTTTCTTGCCCCGTCATTTATTTTAAAGAGGCAATTGAACCAGAAATTGAGCAGGTTAAACTTGATTTTGCTGAAATTCGGCGGTTAGGAAATAATGCTCCTTTTTACTTGCTCATAGACCTTTCTCAAACAACCCCCCCAACAGTTGAAGTTAGGGCTCAGTTATCCAAGGAATTTAACGCTTTGGGTGGTTCTTGTAAAGGAGTTTTGGTTTCAACGGGTAAAAATAAACTCTTAACCGTCGCAGCTAAATTTATCTTCTCTCGTTTTGGGTTTAAAAATTTCGAATTTTTCACTTCAATTGAGAAGGCATTGTTAGCTATTCCAAAAAAATGAAATCTTACCCTTTTTAGAAAAGATCCTAAAATGATTAAACACCTTAATTTTATGTAAATTGCTAATGGCTTCTACCACAGTTGAGAAACAACCCAAATACATGAATGCTGACGAATTGTCCAATTTTTTTATCGATGTACTTGAAGGGAACCTAAGTATAACTCTCGACGAAATTATATCGGAAAATGATTTAGAAAGACAAAAAGTTTTATACGGTCTTCACACGCTTCATGAGGAATTAAATTTTGAAAAGGAACGGAGGCTGAAACTACATGAAGATATTAAAGCGGCTTTCCTGAATATTTCCAGTGTTGTTCTTCTCAACAAAGACTGGGAAATTGAAGAGGCAAATGGCAACTTTTTAAATTTTACCAATCGCCCTCTGGATTCAATAGAGGGCTTTTCACTTAACGATTTACTTGAAATTGGAGACAAAACAACTGAGAATTGGAACGCTCTAAAAATTTCAATTGAAAACAATAGCAGTTGGCAGGGAATACTCGGTTTCAAAAAATCTAAGACAAAAGTCGGCTGGTTGGATGTGAAGGCAATTGTTCTTGCGTCCGGAAAATACCATCAAGAGCAAATCTGGTTAATTGGCAAAGACATTACCGATGAAATTGAGTTAGAGCAAGAACTCAAAGAAACGAATCAGAATCTTCGGGATTCATTGGATCAAAAGGAGTTTCTCCTTCGCGAGCTGCACCATCGTGTAAAGAATAATTTGCAAATGATTGCAAGTGTGTTTGTTTTGCAATTACAAACTGAAAAAGATGAAAAGCTTGCTGATCATTTGCAAACAATTCAAACTAAAATTTTTTCGATCAGTAAACTCCATGATATTCTTGTCGAGCAAGCTAGCTTAAATAATGTTGATTTATTGGGATACCTTAAGGCCATAGCCGAAAACCTTCAAATATCCACTGGTTTTAAAGGTGAAATTTGTCTAGAAGGAGATTATTTTGAAATCTCTACACAGTCCGCTCCTCATTTTGGCATCATTCTAAATGAACTAATTACAAACAGCACCAAGCATGCGTGGACCTCCAATAGTACAGAAAATGAAATTCGAGTCGGTATCTACAAAGAACCGGACAATCTCGTTTTTCATTATGCGGACAATGGCAAAGGGTTCAATAAAAATGAAGTGACTAGAGGGCTTGGCAGAAAACTTCTGGACATGCTCATATTAGGCCAGTTCAAAGCCGTAGAACTACAATGTGGTGAAAATGAACATAGCAATTGTCTGTGCTTTAAGATTGACTTAGCTAATATAAATTAACAGCCGCTATCTGGCCTTCCTAAAGAAGGCCATTCCCAACTTATTTTCTGACTACTATCCTTCTTGTAATCAACTTTTCGCGGGATGTAATTTTTACCAAATACACGCCGGCTGACTCACCTGAAATATCGATTCTATTGGAGTTCCCTGGGTTCTGAACCACTGCTATGGTATTCCCTATAATATCCACAATCTCGATTGTGGTATTTGAATAATTCGAAAGGTTCACGTTAAACAAACCATCCGAAGGATTTGGGAATAAGGTAATGTTCCCTTTGCCATTATTTTCAATCACACTACTTACGTTGTCAACGAAAACCGATATAGAATCCGAACACCCCAACGAATCTGTAACGATAACTGTATACGTTCCTGTTGACAAGCCTGTTAGATCCTCGGTGTCGTCATTGTCTCCGGTGCCATCATTGTCCCAATCGTAGGTATATCCACCGTTTCCACCAGTGACTGTCAAGTCGATCTCACCATTTGAACCGGACGCAATTTCATCAGTAACTGAAGAACCTAACCCTAGGGTATCCGGTTGACTGATGCTTACAGAATCAGTAAGTGTACATCCGATAGAGTCTGTTACTGTATATGTGTGCGTTCCCGCAGGAAGACCGGAACCACTCATCATTCCCCAGTCCACTGAGCTGGGCCCGACATTTCCCGTAATAGTAATTACTGCTGTTCCATTTGTATCGCCGTTGCACACTGCATTCGTTGTTGCCGCAGAAGCCATTAGACCTGAAGTTACTTCAACATCAAATGAGCAGGACCCGGAGTTACCGGAAACATCCGTAACTGTGTAGGTCACTGTAGTAATTCCCTGAGGAAAAATATCTCCTGAATTATGTGAACTCGACACGGTCAGGCCGGACGCGCAATTGTCCATTTCTGTGGGAGCAGTCCAAGTCACGATTGCGAGACAACCCGAATCTGAGGAAGCAATAGATACATTTGACGGACAATTCATAAAATACGGTGATAGCGTATCAAGTACCGTTACCGCGGCAACACAAAAATCTGTGTTAGACAATGAATCTGTTGCCGTCAATGTTACTGAAGTGCCACCCAGAGCAGGGCTGTAAGATGCTAGGGGCACCGGGAAAGCGGCAAACATATTCGAGATTGCTCCATCCAATGCATTTGTCCCGCTAAATCGCCAATCATTGTGGTCAAATGTAGTTCCTAAAACTCGAGTGTCATTGGAGTAGGCCCATCCATCCATGTAATCCCATGGCTCACCTGTTCCATCTGTATTGATATCTCCAAATACGTCAACGGCGGAGCCCATATGAAATAACTCGATCGCATCGTCACCATTGATTCCCATTGAATTATCTATGTAATCCGCATCAAAACCGAAAAAATCTCTGAATCCGGCAGAATCAGAAGTAACATAAATGAATTGGCCAGCCGCAACTGAAACCGCCGGGAATGTAAACTCCTCTCCGTCGGTTCCTCCACCGTTATTCGCTGAACCAACTCCATACATGCTTAAGTCAGCAATTGCATTTAACGCATACAGCTCAATCCCTTTCGGGACACCACCTGAAAGTGGTCCATCATATGCTGCTGAAATAGCCAAACTGTTTGCGGATGGTGGCACAATGTCCCCGCAATTGAAGGAGTTGATGTCTATTGACATGCTAAACGGACTGCAATTGTCCGTTGTGCCGCCGTCCACGTCTGCTGCAGTTATCGTCGCCGTACCACTGCTGTCTAAATAAACATCAATGTTTTGACATGCAACAACAGGCGCTTCCCCATCTGTAACCGTTACGAATATCGTATCCTTATCGCAAAACGGTGTTGGATCGCAAACTTGGTACGTAATGGTGTCCAATCCGCAAAACCCGGCAGGAGGATCGTAAGAAATACTATCCCCATTTAAGACGGTTGCATTTCCACCAGAAGTTGGTGGCGCCATAAGGTTCGTCACCAACAAATCTCCGTTAGGGTCGGTATCGTTCGCCTGAACATCAAAGATGTTTCCTGTCGTCCCACCAGAAACTGTGTAATAATCCGTATTGGCCACCGGTGGTCCGGGCGCAACTGGATAAACTACTGTTACTCGTGCATATACTCCTGCACCCCAAGCGCTATTGTCTCCTATCTCATAGGTTGCAAATATGGCATTGTAGTCAAGATCAACTGTGTTAGAGCCTCCCACCGCGTAATTGGCAGGAGTCAATGGAATTGAAACAACCAATGCTCCACAACTGTTAACTGCACCATATGAGCCGTCAGAGGCGCCATTCAGCGTAACAGGGATGCCTGATCCGCCATCATTCCACAATTCATAAATTTCCAAATTCACAGAAGTGGGCGTTGCAGCTCCTGTACTTGTCCAAGAAATGTTCAGCGGAGATCCAAGGTAATATTCCCCCGATACAGAACAATTACATCCTGGGCAATCCGAAGCAGTCAAACCTGATGAAGTGATATCATAAACCACCGTTTGGCTTTGCAAAGCCAAACAGAATAAGAACAAAACAATTGAAGAGTATATTTTTTTCATAGCAATATTTTTGCAGTTTAACGGGTGCGTAATTTATTACAAAATGTGCAAACATCAACTATTTATCTGACAAAATAAGGGTTCTAGCGTATTGCGCTACTCAATCATTTTGCTAATTCTAAAGATAAGCAACCTGCAAACTGGGTTTAGCATTGTTGTGAATCTTCTCTATTTTTGTCGCGAAATGCAGCGGGTCATACCGGGAAAATATATAGGTCAAGCCAAATCGAACTCCTCGAAAAGCATGATGCAGCGGGCTGTGGCCTCGGCAATCTTAGCAGAAGGAATTACAATAATTAATAACCCCTGTAAAAGTGACGACAGCAAGGCTGCGCTTGATGTCGCACGATCTTTGGGGGTTCTAGTGTCTGGGGACTCCACGCTGACCATCACTCGAAAACCTGAATTGCTGACTCCCAAAGAAATTACCTGTGGAGAGTCCGGATTTTGTGCTCGATTGTTCCCTCCATTACTTGGGGTTATTTGTGATAACATAAAAATAAATGGAAAGGGCACTTTGACGAAAAGGCCTATGGATTTTATGGTTCAACCTCTGCATGAATTAGGGGTGGAATACGCCTTATCCAATGGCAAACTTCCCGGTCAACTAAGTGGCGCTCTGAAAGGAGGGAACATTGTAATTGATGGGTCGATTACCTCTCAGTTTCTCTCCGGACTTTTAATGGCTTTAGTTAAGGCAAAAGAAGATTCAATTGTCCAAGTCGCCAATCTTAAAAGTAAGGGTTACATCGACTTGACTTTGGATGTAATGAGCAATTTCGGTGTAAATGTGGAGCATCAAAATTACAAAGACTTCCATATCCCGGGAAATCAAAATTACACACCATGCGAGCTGACCATCGAAGGTGATTGGAGTGGTGCGGGATTCCATCTGGTTGGAGGAGCGATCAATGGAAGGGCCACTGTAAAAGGACTTCAGCTTGAATCAAAACAACCGGATAAGGAAATTTTAAAAGCCATAAGATTAGCAGGGGCATCCATTTCCACCTCAGCTGATAGCATAACCGCCACTGGCAGAACGTTACAAGGCTTTGATTTCGATGCGACAGATTGTCCTGACTTATTTCCTCCTCTTGCAGCATTAGCGGCAAATTGTAACGGCACATCACGAATCAACGGGGTTAACAGACTTTTCTCAAAAGAGAGCAATCGAGCCGAATCCATTATGTCTGCCCTAAGTAATGTTGGTATTCAAACTCAACTAAAAGAGAACACCATGTACATTGCCGGGGGTGAAATTTCGGGTGGCTCTATTGACTCAAAAAACGATCACAGAATTGCCATGATGGGTGCAATTCTGGCAATTAATGCGAAACAGCCGATAGAAATATCAAATACTTCATCCGTAAACAAATCATATCGGGATTTTTTCCAAACTTTGGCGCAATTTGGAATACAGGTGGAAACATGTTAGACGGAATTAACGACATATCGATCAGTGAATACGATTACTCTCTTCCGGATGATAAAATTGCCAAGTTCCCAAAAGAAAATCGATCAGATTCTAAATTGCTGATCTCTAAAAGGGCAGGTTTTCTTACGGATTGCAAGCTGTCGGATATTGGCGACTATCTGCCATTCGACAGTTTACTTATCTTCAATAAAACCAAGGTGTTGCACGCTCGATTACATTTCAAAAAAGCAACCGGGGGAGCAATTGAAATTTTCTGTCTGGAGCCTGCAGGGGAAGAAGATCCCCAGGTGATTCTTCAGTCATCAAAGACCTGCACTTGGAAATGCCTGGTAAGAGGTGCAAAAAAATGGAAGGGAGAACCCTTGACTCTTGAATTGGGAGAGTTGGTTTTGGTTGCTTCCTTGAAAAATCGGTTGGATGACAGCTTTGAGATCTGTTTTGAGTGGAGCGAAGGACCCTCTTTTGCAGAAATCCTGCTCATGGCCGGAGAAATTCCTCTACCCCCCTACTTAAACAGAAAGGCTGAAGCATCAGACAAAAAAGCGTATCAGACCATTTTTGCTCAAAATGAAGGTTCCGTAGCTGCACCAACGGCAGGACTTCACTTTACGAAAGAGCTTATGGAGTCATTTCCCTCGAAAGGTGTATCAACGGACTTTATCACGTTACACGTAGGAGCAGGAACTTTCAAACCCGTTCAAAGTGAAAAAATTGTTGATCATCACATGCATGCGGAGCTAATTGACGTTTCAATCAATACCCTATTCAATATCATTGACGCATTTGGACCAATTATCCCTGTAGGAACCACTTCTTTACGCACCCTTGAAAGTCTTTATTGGTTTGGTGTGCAAGCACACCAAGGTGAACTGCACAACGCCCGGCCTGAATTAGATCAATGGTATCCTTATCAGGATCACCCAAACCTCAGCCTAAAAGAAAGTCTTCGTGCATTATTGAGCCATCTAGACAAGCAAGGAAAAACTCGCCTGGTAGCGAAAACCCAGCTGATGATTGCTCCTGGATATAAATTCAAAGTAGCACGCGGATTGGTCACCAATTTTCATCAGCCCAAAAGCACCTTGCTGTTGATCATTGCGGCAATGATCGGAGACAATTGGAAAAAGATGTATGAACACGCACTCAAACACAACTTCAGATTCCTCAGCTATGGCGACTGTTGTTTTCTACTGCCCTAGCCTACTTATCTGCTTCAAAAAGCGGAACTGTAATTTTCGTATCTTTTAATCCCTTAGACATTACATTAACTCCAAAATTGATGAAAAGATTAATCCCCATTTTGATGATCATTCCCGTTTGTCTTCTTTCTATTTCCGCTTCCTATACCGAACTGGATTGCGGTGAGTACGAAGCCAAAAGTATTGACAAAAACTGTATGGATGAAAAGAAGAATCTGATCAAAAAGTTGCTTTCATGTGAAGATTGTGACTGGGAGGGGATTAAACTGTGCGGTAAGGTTCAATTCGTCACTAGTTTCCCAGACATAAAAATTCAATACGTAACAAGTTTCCCCGATATAAAGGTCAAATTTGTAGATGCTTTTCCTGACGATTGCGGTGAGTGGCAAGAGGTAAGTAGTTTCCCGGATTTTAAAGTTCAGATTGTCAATAGTTTTCCTGACCTAAAAGTGCAAAAAGTTACCAGCTTTCCAGGAATGAACTGATTTTCAATAGCAGTCTTGCACAAACATCGCTGGAATCAAAGCTTAACATTCATTGAGCACTGCAGTTCGGCAATTCGTCACCGTTATCGGTTCATCCATCAAAGATGTGGTTTATGGATTAAACGTTATCCTTCGTTATGTGTCTTATTAACAAACCAAAATTATCATTATGAAAAAGACACTTTTAATAAAATGTGCATTTATGATCGGCCTATCGTTGTGCATTGGAAATTCAGCCCTCGGTCAGAATAAAAAACACAGAGTTTATAAAAAAAAGGCAGTAGTAAAACAAAAGAAACATGTGCATCGTCATGCCCGGCCATATCGTTATGCTCATCATCCCAGGTGCGGCGTCACAGTTAGAGTTAGGCCTGCCGGGGGGAGAATTGTTGCTTACCGAGGTGTTAATTATCACTTTCACAACGGGGTTTGGTACAAACCTCGCGGAAACAAATTCGTTGTATTCAGGCCATTTGCAGGGATCAGAATTAAGGTGTTGCCTCCATCTTGTTTTGCATTCACGTTAAGGGCCAAAAAGTACCACTACTATTACGGAACTTACTACGTTTACATTCCGGAAGCTCAGGAATATGAGGTCGTGGCAGCACCCGAGGGAGCACAAGTAGACACGCTTCCAGACGACTGCACCGAGGAAACGATCGGGGACACAACGTATTACGTATTAGATGACACCTATTATGTGTATTCAAAAGAAGACGATTTATACAAGGTTGTTAGTCCTTCTGAAGCAGCAATGTAATATCGGTTGCGGCGGGCGGAATTTTGCGCTGTTAAAAATGAGCCGTTTGTTTGTCTATTCACAATCTTAAATCAATCGCTATTTTCATTATCTTCGCGAACCTTTTTACGGATTTGGAATGAGCATGAAATATCAGGAATACAAGGGCTTAGACCTTCCTTCTGTAGCAAAAGCTATTGCTCAGCGCTGGGAAGAAGATAAGACCTTCGAAAAAAGCATCACTTCGCGCGAAGGAAGTAAACCATTTGTCTTTTTCGAAGGTCCGCCTTCTGCTAATGGTCTTCCGGGGATTCATCATGTAATGGCAAGAACCATTAAAGATCTCTTTTGCCGGTATAAAACGCTACAGGGTTTTCAAGTAAATCGAAAAGCAGGATGGGACACTCACGGCCTGCCCGTTGAGCTTGGTGTAGAAAAAGAATTGGGCATTACCAAGGAAGATATTGGCAAGTCCATTTCGATTGAAGAATACAATGATGCATGCCGAAAAGCGGTCATGAAGTACACGGATGTGTGGAATGACCTTACCCGAAAAATGGGGTACTGGGTGGATATGGATAACCCCTACATCACCTACGACAACAAATACATGGAAACAGTATGGTGGTTGCTCAAAGAAATCTTCAATAAAGGTCTGATTTATAAAGGGTATACTATTCAACCCTTTTCACCTGCTGCAGGAACCGGATTAAGCTCACATGAGTTGAATCAGCCGGGCACGTATCAAAATGTAAAAGATACCACAGTTGTCGCTCAGTTCAAGGTGAAACCAAATCAAGTACTGCCGGACAACACCTACATTTTGGCATGGACAACAACCCCTTGGACGCTACCCTCAAATACTGCGCTATGCGTAGGGCCAAAAATTGATTATGTTCTGGTAAAAACATTCAATCAATACACCCACGAATCCGTTAACCTTGTCCTTGCAAAAAATCTAATCGGCAGTTTATTTTCGGGCAAATATGTGCCAGCAGACGAGGAGCACCAGCTTGATAATTACGATAGCGAACAGAAAAAAATTCCATACGAAATAATCCAGGACTTCATTGGTTCGGATTTGGTAGGTATTGAGTACGAGCAATTACTACCTTATACGTTACCCCACGAAAATGCAGATAAGGCGTTCAGGGTTATCCCCGGAGCATTTGTAACTACAGAAGATGGTACAGGTATCGTTCATATTGCTCCAACCTTTGGAGCAGATGATGCACTGGTTGCTAAGGAAGCCGGCGTTCCTCCTATGTTAATTCTGGATGAACATGACAATCCTGTCCCACTTGTTGATCTGCAAGGAAGATTTGTAGAGCAGATGGGAGATCTGGGAGGCAAGTATGTGAAACAAGAGTATTACACCGAAAACCCTCCAGAAAAATCCGTTGATGTAGAAATCGCCATCAAATTGAAAGAGAATAATCTGGCTTTCAAAGTTGAAAAATACGAGCACAGTTATCCGCATTGCTGGAGAACCGACAAACCAATTTTGTACTATCCTTTGGACTCTTGGTTCATCCGCGTCACAGAAGTGAAGGATAGAATGGTTGAACTTAACAACACCATCAACTGGAAACCTCCTAGCACAGGAACGGGGCGGTTTGGCAACTGGCTTGAAAATGCGAACGATTGGAATCTCTCTCGGTCGAGATTTTGGGGGATCCCTTTACCAATATGGAGAAGTGAGGATGGATCGGAAGTGAAGTGCATTGGCTCAGTCGAGGAGCTGAAATCAGAATGTCAGCTTGCTTTGGAATCCGGGTTTATGGATGTTAACCCACTTGAGGATTTCACTCCCGGTGATATGTCCAAAGAAAATTATTTGACTTTTGATCTGCACAAAAGTCATGTGGATTCTATTGTTTTAGTCTCCCCTACCGGGAAACCAATGAAACGAGAGTCAGATCTGATCGACGTTTGGTTTGATTCCGGCTCTATGCCATATGCTCAGTGGCATTACCCATTCGAAAATAAAGGGTTGATCGATGAAAAAAAGAGCTACCCGGCGGACTACATTGCCGAAGGTGTTGACCAAACCAGGGGCTGGTTTTATACCCTTCATGCTATCGCTACTATGTGCTTTGATTCTGTGGCCTACCGAAATGTGGTTTCTAACGGTTTGGTTTTGGATAAAGCAGGGCAAAAAATGTCTAAACGACTTGGAAACGCAGTAGATCCATTCAAAACATTGGAAGAATATGGGCCTGATGCTACGAGGTGGTATATGATTACAAATGCTCAACCCTGGGACAATCTCAAATTTGACATTGATGGCATTCAAGAGGTGCAGCGAAAATTCTTTGGCACACTTTACAATACGTATGGTTTCTTTGCACTTTACGCGAATGTTGATGAATTCGATTCAGCATCCGATCCGGTTCCTATTCATGAGCGACCGGAAATCGATCGTTGGGTATTATCAAAGCTAAATTCTCTTGTCGGTGAAGTGGAAACTGCATACAACGAATATGAGCCTACCAAAGCAGGTCGTCTCATTCAGGATTTTGTGACCAACCAATTGAGCAATTGGTATGTCAGACTTTGCAGGAGAAGGTTCTGGAAAGGAGATTATTCTACCGATAAGCTGGCAGCCTATCAAACCTTGCACACCTGTCTTGATCATGTCGCCAGATTGATGTCTCCAATAGCTCCATTTTATGCAGATCAGCTGTATTCGGATCTCCATAAAAGTGGAGAAGAATCCGTGCACCTTGCATCGTTTCCAGTCCAGCTGGCAGAAGCAATAGATCATGATCTGGAACAACGAATGGATATTGCGCAGTCGATCTCATCCATGGTACTCAGTCTGAGAAAAAAGGAGAAGCTCAAAGTAAGGCAACCCCTTCAAAAAATAATGGTACCAAGCATTAATGAAACGTTCGAACGACAGATCCTCGATGTTCGCGACCTTATTTTGTCTGAAGTTAATGTGAAGGAGCTTGAGTTGCTGCCGAAAGGGTCTGACATATTGGTGAAGAAAATCAAGCCTAATTTTAAAACAATCGGCCCCAAATACGGTAAGCAAATGAAAGCCATCAGCGCTTTAATTTCTGGCTTTGAACAACACGATATTCTTTCCGTTGAAGAACAGGGTGGTTGGACAGGAGAAATTCAAGGAGCTTCCGTTACATTGGATCTTAACGATTTTGAAATACAAACCGCCGATATTCCGGGTTGGCTTGTCTTTTCCGAAGCCGAGCTTACCGTAGCTCTTGACGTAACGCTAACCGAGGAGCTGGTCGAGGAGGGTATCGCAAGAGAGTTCGTTAATCGAATACAAAACCTCAGGAAGAATAGTGGTTTGGAGGTAACTGACAGAATAAACTTGTCTATTTCAAGCCACGATAAAATAGACCGTGCTATAAATAACAATTTAAATTATATTTGCTCGGAAACCCTTGCGGATTCGCTGGAAATTGTAACCCAAATGTCCGGTGGAACGTTAGTTGAAATTGAAGAGGGTGTTTCGGCAAAAATCGGTATAGAAAAGTTGAATTAAAATTAATTGAATATGGCGAAGACTGAGAAAACAAGATATAGCGACAATGAGCTTGCTGAATTTCAGGAGATTATAAACAACAAATTGACTGAAGCTAAGCGGGATCTTGAATTGCTAAAAGGATCTTTGTCACACTCTGATGACAACGGTACCGACGACACCGGGGCAGCTTTTAAAATGATGGAAGACGGATCCGAAACATTGTCGAGAGAAGAAACGGCTCAATTGGCCGCTCGACAGGAAAAATTCATCCTTAACCTGGAAAATGCACTCATCCGAATTCAAAACAAAACCTACGGCCTCTGCCGCGTTACCGGCAAACTAATCAACAAGGATCGATTAAAATTGGTACCTCATGCTACACTTAGTATGGAGGCAAAGCTCAGACAGTAATATCCCTTGAAAAAAGTCTTTCTGGTTGTTTTATTTGTACTTATCGTTGATCAGGTCCTTAAGATCTGGGTGAAAACGACCATGCCTTATGGAGACTGTTTCGGTTGTGGTACCGGCACTTTCATTAACCTGCACTTTGTAGAAAACGAAGGAATGGCGTTTGGTATGTCTTGGGGTGGTCAAACAGGCAAATTTATTCTGAGTATTTTCAGAATACTCGCGGTAACAGGAATCGGTTATTTTATCTATAAACAAACGAAAAAGCCAAACGTGCACAAGGGTTTTTTGTTTGCTATGGGACTGATCTTTGCAGGTGCATTTGGAAACATAATCGATAGTGCTTTTTACGGCTTTCTGTTCGACAAAGGCACCGTTTACATGGAGATTGCGGATGGTGAAGGTTCATGGATGCCCTATTACAATGAGGGAGTTGCACAACTTAATTTTGAAGGGTATGCGGGATTTTTGCAAGGAACCGTTGTGGACATGTTTCAATTTGATCTGGTCTGGCCGGAATGGGTCCCTTGGATGGGAGGAAAAAAGATATTCGATGCCATTTGGAACTTTGCCGACTTCTCTATTTCTATAGGGGTCCTACTCATTATTTTAAGGCAGAAGACCTTCTTCGGCAAACGAGAGACTGAAGAAACAGAATGGATTAGCGATGAACCACTCACCCAGAATCAATCCGATCTCAAGCAAGCAACTCCATCTCAGGCCGTAAAAGAGTGATACTCTTTGCTTGAATTTAAATTGTAACGCCAGCTAATAACTTAAACCAGGT
>MDSW01051810.1_pt1 | contig 14005 bp, 16 predicted proteins | sample 811171 | NCBI WGS metagenome assembly MDSW01 (sample SAMN05326641, study PRJNA326480) | marine metagenome | isolation source: seawater | place: Atlantic Ocean: North West | collected 2012 | reverse complement strand
TTATTTAGTTTTTTTAGAAGCTGACTTTTTAGCAACAATTTTTTTCTTTGCTGGTGCTTTCTTTGCTGGTGCTTTCTTTGCTGGTGCTTTCTTAACCGCTTTCTTTACTGATGCTTTCTTAACCACTTTCTTTACTTCCTTTTTTAATCCCGCTTCTTTTAAAGTAGACCCTTTTTCGTCAATTTTTAAAATTTCTAACTTGGTTAAATACTGCCTATGGCCATTTTTAACCCTATACCCTTTTCTTCTCTTCTTTTTAAAGACAATCACTTTATCGCCTTTAAGATGCTCAAGCACTTTTGCAGTGATATTAGCTCCTTTTATAAGAGGAGCACCAACATTTACTTTGCCAGAATCATCAATCAAAAGAACCTTATCAAGGTTAATTTTTGACCCTTCTTTTGCTTCTAACCTGTGTACAAATATCTGCTGATCTTGTTCAATCTTAAATTGTTGCCCCGCTATGTCAACTATTGCGTACATTTATTATTATTTTAAAATGGGCTGCAAAATTAAACAATCTAATAAGATAAGCAAAAAATTAATCCCCTTTTTTATAGTATCACGATTCCGCAACGCAAAATGTAAATCTTTCGTTAAATAAACTAAATTTGTAATTAAAAATTGCTTTTATCATATGAAAAGACAAATATTTACTATAACATTCTTGCTAATTAGCTGCTATCTAATTGCGCAAGAAAAATGTGGGACCACAGAAATTACTAAATATATGATGGATACCTATCCTAACTATAAGATTGAAAAAGAAAAGGTAAATACGGAGACTGAAAAATGGATTAAAGAAAATTATCAACAAGGAGAAAAAACAATCATTACTATTCCAGTTGTAGTACATATTGTCTGGAAAACATCCGAAGAAAACATCTCTGATTCTAGAATATATGAGCAAATTGAAATATTAAGTAACGATTTCAGGAGGACAAATTTAGATGCTATTAATCCAAGTGGCCAAGTTTGGTGGGGAATTGCTGCTGATTGTGAAATTGAGTTCTGCTTAGCCCAAACTGATCCAAACGGAAATGCAACATCAGGAATTATCAGAAAAGAAACGTCAACAAGCCAATTTACCATGTGGGGGGGGGCATCAGTTAAAGATGAGGCAGATGCGTGGCCAAAAGATGATTATTTAAATATTTGGGTATGTAATTTAGGAAACACGGGCCTACTAGGATATGCAGATCCTCCTAGCGGTTTTATGGGGGCTGATAATGGGGTAGTAATTAATTATCTAAACTTTGGATTAACATCTTCCCCTCAGTACGGGAAAGGAAGAACTGCTACGCATGAAGTAGGACATTGGCTAAATCTAGATCATATATGGGGAGACAATAATTGTGGAGATGATAATGTCACAGACACACCAGAACAAGAAGCCTCTAATGACGGATGTCCTGCATTTCCACACAACCCAAATTCATGTAGCACAACAAATCCAAGTGGCGATATGTTTATGAACTATATGGATTATACTAATGATGCCTGCATGAATCTGTTCACACAAGGACAAAAAACACGAATGATATCAGCTATCAATCTATACAGGCCAAATATGTTAAATCACAACCTGTGCAACAGAGGGACAAACATATCAGAAGACATTTCCAAAGAAAAAAGATTGATAAAAATCATTGACTTACTAGGAAGAGAAGTAGAACACTCATATTTAAATACCACTTTATTCTATATCTATGATGATGGAAGTGTAATAAAGAAATTCATTATGAAGTAGTATAGTTAATTAATCAGAAGGCTTATTGACTAAATAAACCCCACTTAATATTATTACAAAACCTAGTATATGATAAGATGTAATAAATTCCCCATCAAATATTCCCCAAAATATTGCTACAATCGGGATTAGATATGTTATTGAGGAAGTAAAAAGCACTGAAGAAGAGCTAAGTAGCTTATTAAAAATCATCACCGCTATAGCTGTTCCAAATATAGCAAGTATAGCAATATAAGCAAGGGATTGATATGCATATGGATGGGTTTCTAATATGTATAAAAATCTACTCTGAAAAATTATAATTGTAGCGAATGGGGCAATAATCAAAAATGCCAAAGCAGTTATTGAAGAAGCGGATAGCTCTTGCAAATCTCTTTTAATAACATTAATACTTATTGCATAAAAGAACGTAGCTAAGACAACAAGCAAAACATACTTATTAAGCTCAAACTGCTGAGGAAACACTTTAAAACCAAGAAATAAAACTCCTAAAAAACCAAGAATAATGCCTAAAAAATTTGCTTTAGACACCTTTATGCGAAAGAAAAAAAATGCTATAAAAAATGTAAATAAAGGCACTATAGAATTTAATATCCCAACCAAGGCGCTATCCAATTTTGTTTGAGCCTCTGCAAATAAAAACGCTGGCATCCCATTGCCTATCAATGCGGCAATTAAAACAGGTAAATAATGCCTCCTCTTCAATAGTTTAATGGCTCTTGGCAAAAAAGGAGTCAGAAAAATAAAAGCAATGATAATTCGCAAACTAGCAACCTGCATAGAGTCAAATGCCACAAGACCTTTCTTCATTAAAATAAAAGAACTGCCCCAAATAAACGCAAGAAGCAATAGCATAAAATAATTATTTGCTAGTCTATCCACCTAAAGGATTCAATAAGATGTTTAACGTCTTCTTTCAAAAAAGTATTTATCGGCAAGAGCGAATCTGTAACCTCAGTATTAAAATATAAAGCGCCTCTAAAAAAATGATTGACACTATCAGTCAAATAGAATTGAGTTGATGTTGCTGTCACTCCATCATAATCATATAATAATCCATAAACTTTATGCTGATGATTCATGTATAAAGACTCAGAAATAGCTTCTGCCCTCATATTGTGCTTATAAGCAAGATCTCTAGACCCTTCGATGTGTTCTGATAAATTATTTAACAGAGGAAGATAGGTAATATGAAGCACCCCATTCTGAGCTGGAAACTCAAGATCAAAAAAACAATTTTGCTTCTTCTTTTTCAGAATACTATAAATAGGTTTTTCAAAGATAAAACTACAAGAAACATCAATGTCTACATATTCCTTATTTGGCAAATTAAGCTTAAAGAACCCTCTTGGTTTTGGAGTGTAATTGTCCGAACATGAGAGAAAAAAAAGAACACTAAAAACAAAAAACTTAGATCTCATTATTAATAGTAACCTTTAAACGCTTCACCCTCCTTAAATCTGTAGATTCAACAACTATTGTATATGGAGGAATATTACAAATAGTCCCAATCTTTGGGATAGCCCCCTCTAACTCTAGCACCAAGCCTGCTAAAGAATCTGCATCACCTTTTATTTCATCAAAAAAATCCATATCCCCCTTAACAATCTTTAAAAAATCATTTAGCAGAATCTTACCTTCAAAAATGTAATTAAGATTATCTAACTTAGAGTATACATTATCTTCTACATCAAACTCATCATTGATCTCTCCTACTATCTCTTCAAGCACATCCTCTAAAGTAACTAAGCCTGAGGTGCCTCCATATTCATCGACAACAATAGCCAAGTGATTCTTCTTAGCCTGAAATTCTTTCAATAAATCATTAATCATCTTAGTTTCAGGAACAAAATAAGGAATTCTACATAACCCTACCCAATTAAAGTCATTCTTTTCTGATAAATAAGGAATCAAATCTTTAACGTACAATATACCTATAACCTTATCAATTTCCTGTTGAAACACAGGGATTCTAGAATATCCAGAGCTGACAATCATCTCCAATACATCCTTAAAATGTGTATCTTTATTAATTGCTGCAATATCAACTCTTGATTTCATAATCTCCTTTACATCTGTATTCCCAAACTCAACAATTGACCTTAATATCCTTCTTTCATTTTCCTTACTTGCATGCTCTGTTATATCAAGTGCTTTTGTAATTTCTTCCATGGATACTTCTATCTTCTCCGAATCTAGTCTATTATCAATCAAGCGTGTAGCTGTAACTAGCAAATAACTTAAAGGGGAGAATATCTTTCGTAAAAAAAATAAAATCCTACTCATTTTTAATGAGAATCTCAAAGCATTATGATTAGCATAAACCTTTGGCATTATCTCCCCAAACAATAACAGTAATGAAGTAATAACTATTATCTGAAAAACAAACTCTAAAGTAGAGTTCTCAGGAAAAGTAATCGCAATAGAAGTAAAATATGTAGAAATTATAACAATACCTACATTAATAAAATTATTGGCAATTAGAATAGTTGCTAAAAGTCTATTAGGAGACTTAAGTAAATCATGAACATGACCATCTTCTAGACTATCAAGATCCGATGGCGTCAAAGAAAAGTATGCTACCTCTGATGCCGATATAAATGCTGACGATACTAATAGCAATAGAATCACCAAAAAACTTAATAGCACATCTATGCTGAATAGATGTAACTCTATACCACTAAAAATTGACAACAAAAATCTGACGGGGACCTCTTCCAAATTAGCTTAAATTTAAATTAAAATGGCAGATCATCTTCTAAATCTGGATGAGAATCATTTTTATCTTTTTCTTCTGAAGCAGGCTTACTCCCCAACATGGTCATGTTATCACCCAATATTTCAGTACTATATCTATTATTTCCTTCTTTATCTTCCCATTTTCTAGTCCTTATTTTCCCTTCAATATAAACGCTAGATCCTTTCTTAAGATACTTCTCAGCAACTTCAGCCAGACCTCTCCAAAGCACAATATTATGCCATTCAGTTTGACTTACACGCTCGCCTTCTTTATTCTTGTAATTTTCTGTAGTAGCTAATGAGAAGTTAGCAACCGCTACTCCACTATCTAAATATCTTACCTCTGGATCTTTTCCAAGATTTCCAACTAAGATAACTTTATTAACTCCAGCCATATCTAAAAATATTTTAAATAATAATCTGAACAAACATACACAATTTCTAAATGATATTATCCTCTTTCATAAATTTATCTAGAAGTCTCGGAACAGGATAATTTTTAAGTTCTCTATTTCTTACAAAAAAACAATTATCTAAAGTAAACTCTTGGACATGCACCTTCCAAAATCTAGCATAAATATATTGGTGAGATAGCCTATGAGTGAAACTTTTGGAAATTGATTCAACTTTATAACCTGAAGTATTAAAAAGATTAACCCAAGCGCATGAAGAAATAATCAAATCAGAAGACTTCTCATGTTCAGACTCTAAAAAAGGAAACTCATATAGCCCTTTCCATATACCACTACGCCTTTTTCTTAACATTATACTATTCCCTTTTTGTATTAATAGATAGTCTAAAAATCTTTTTTTCAAGCTAATTTTCTTAACCTTTACTGGAAATTTTGCAATACTATTTGTAATATAGGCAGTACAGTTAAATGCAAAAGAGCATTCATAACATTTAGGTGATTTAGAGGTGCAGTGCAAGGCTCCAAATTCCATGATAGCTTGATTATACTCGCCTGGAATATTCTTGTCAAGAAGATTATGTGCTAATTCCCGAAATATTTTTACTCCTTCAGTGGTATCAAAAGCGGTTTCAACACCAAATAATCTACTAAGAAATCTAATAACATTACCATCAACCACAGCATACGGGAGATTAAAGCAAAAGGATGATATTGCAGCAGCAGTATAGGTCCCTACTCCTTTTAGATTTAATATTTCAGGATAGCTACTAGGGAATTTCCCATTATAATGTTGCATAATATATTTAGCTGTAAAATGAAGATTTCGTGCTCTAGAATAATACCCTAAACCTTGCCACAATTTCAAGATTCTATCTTGCTTAGCATTTGCTAATTCTGAAACTGTAGGGAAGGCCTTAATAAATCTTAAATAATAAGGAAGTCCTTGCTCTACTCTTGTTTGTTGAAGAATAATCTCTGAAAGCCAAATAAAATAAGGATTATTTGTATTCCTCCAAGGCAATTCTCTTTTATTCAGAACATACCATTCTAATAATATCTTACCAACATTCATAAATGACTGACAAACAATATAATACGAAAATTAAAAAATCTAAACTCATTAGTGTAGAGCAAATTATTTTAATATATTTGCGACCTCAAAATTAATCAAGAAATCAAAAAAATAATATTAAAAAATGACAAAAGCTGAACTTGTTAGTAAAATTGCAGAAAAGACTGGAGTAGAAAAATTAACGACCCTCGCCATAGTAGAAGCAATGATGAATGAAGTTAAAGAATCAATAACGGCAAATGAGGGAGTTTTCTTAAGAGGATTTGGAACTTTTAAGCCAAAAAAAAGAGCTGAAAAGACTGGAAGAAACATTAAAAAGAATACAACTATAATTATTCCATCGCACTATATTCCTGCATTTAAGCCAGCTAAAGTGTTTCTTGAGCAAGTTAAAAAGAACTTAAAATAAACTTTTTATAAAAGTTATAAATATAAAATATGTCAGGAGCTAAAAAAAAGAAACGATTAAAAATCGCTACACACAAAAGGAAAAAACGTTCAAGAAGAAATAGACATAAGACTAAATAACTATTAGTATAACTTCTTAAACGAAAAAGCCATGAAATACGATCTTATAATCGATTCAAGGCCTTCTGAGGTAGTGATTGCGCTTTTACGTGACGGACTTCTTGTAGAACTTCACAAAGAAAAGCATGATAATAACTTCTCAGTAGGTGATATTTACTTAGGGAAGGTTCGGAAAACAGTCCCTGGCCTAAATGCTGCATTTGTTAGTGTCGGATATGAAAAAGACGGATTCTTACACTATTTGGACTTAGGCGCGCAATTTAATTCATATAAGAAATTTATTAACCAAGCGATTAATAAAAAACTTAACACTGCTTCATTAAAAAATTTCAGGAAAGAAGCAAATATTGAGAAAGAAGGAGCAATTAATAAGACTATCAAGGGAGGAGATCTAATTCTAACACAAATCTCAAAAGAACCTATATCTACTAAAGGGCCAAGGTTAACAAGTGAAATATCACTTGCAGGAAGATACATGGTATTACTCCCATTTTCTGACAAAGTATCTATATCGCAAAAAATTGACAAGTCTGAGGAGCAAATAAGATTAAAGAAACTTATTCGGAGCATAAAACCTGCTGGATTTGGAGTTATTATAAGAACAGTTGCAATGGGGAAAAAAGTAGCTGAGCTTGATAGAGACTTGAAAAATCTTTACAAAAAATGGCAAGGAATAAGTAAAAAGTTGAAAAATAGCAAGCCAGGCAATAGAGTTCATGGAGAGCTTAATAAAGCATCTACAATACTCAGAGATTTATTAAACGAACGATTTAACAGTATATATGTTAATAATGTTGACTTACAATTAGAATTACAAGAATATCTATCAAGGATAGCTCCAGAAAAAGAGAAGATTGTAAAACTGCATAGAAAAGAAACTCCAATATTCCAGCAGTTTAATGTAACCAAACAAATAAAAAGTGCCTTTGGGAAAAATGTAACTATGAAAAAAGGAATATATCTTGTTATTGAACATACCGAAGCTCTACATGTTATTGATGTAAATAGCGGCAAAAAAGTTGATGCAAAAAAAGACCAAGAAGAAAATGCTCTTGCCGTAAACCTTGAAGCTGCACAAGAGGTAGCAAGACAATTGCGCCTTAGGGATATGGGAGGTATTATTGTGGTCGATTTCATTGATATGAAAACCGAAAAGAATAGAGCGCTCTTAACCGAGAAGCTCAAAGAGGCTATGAGCACAGATAAAGCTAAACATAATGTTTTGCCCCCAACGAAATTTGGATTAATCCAAATTACCAGACAAAGGGTTAAGCCTGAGATGAATATAGATACTGAAGAAAACTGCCCAATGTGTGCTGGGGATGGGAAAATTGATTCTAGCTTACTATTAATTGACCAAATAGAAACAAAAATTCATAATCTTACCGAAACCCATAAAGAGCTCATTCACATTGCAACACATCCTTTTGTAGCATCCTACATAAACAAAAAAGATGGATGGTTCTCTGCATCTATCTCTAAAAAATGGAGTAGAAAGTTTGAAAGAGATATAATTATCTCTAGTGACGAAAGGCTACACTTATTACAATACTCAGTAATAAATTAAGCTAACTTCTTTTAGCTGAGATTATCCTGCTATACCAGCGCATTAGCACTACAATAGAAAATAGCATCATGCCAACACCAACCAGGTAGCTAAATCTGATGTTGTCATCAATTTGATAAAAAGGCAAGCTAAAACACCATATCAATAACATTCTTACAATAATATTTAGCGTACTGAAAACCGAACCTGCTCGGCCAATTAAATTATTAGGGACATGATTAAAAATATAAGTAGTCCTTAATATCCGTACGCCAGCATTTGTAATTCCTATCAAAAAGTTCCCTAAAAAGAATACCCATAAAGCATCATACATCGCCATTAAATAAAATGCACATGAAACGGTTACCATTAAAATAATTACACCAAGCACCGTATTAAATCTCTTAAATAATCTTAGTATTAGAACTCCCGAGAAGATTGCTCCAAATGAATAATAAATCTCAGCAGATGCAAAAACATTCCCATCCATACGAAGGAAGTTTTTCACATAAGAAGGAAGCAAAACATGTATTTCTACCAAAGTAAAGGCAAAAAGCATGTAAGAAACTAATCCAAAAACAAAAATAACTGGATAAGCATATAAATATGAAAACCCTTCTTTTAATCTACTAAAAAAATTTTCCGTATTTATTTTTTCTTTTGCTACAGGCGTATATCTAATCAACATGAAAATAAAAATAACAAGTAGATAAGTAATGGAATCAAGCAAGAAAATATCATAAATCTTCCATGCTTTAACATCAAAAGGCAAATAAAAAGATAATCCTCCAATTTCAAGAAAATTATTAGTAGTTCCAGTTAATAATATCGCAGCAATACCACCCGCCAAAACAGAAGTCACCTGACCTTGAACTTCAATATATGAGTTCAATCTTCCGTAATCTCTAGGATCTGTAATCTCCTGGCCAAATGCATATAAATTCGGATAATGAACATTGTAATTAAAAATCGTTAGTCCAAATACAAAAACAACCAAGAAATCTGGCAGGTAAAGCAACTTAAAACCATAAAGAGCAATACTTCCTATTAAGACCCCACACACAATATTAATAACAATAAAAATTCTTTTTCTAGAATATCTATCTATTAATGTTCCAGCATAAACCCCCCAAAAAAGTGTCAAGAATGTAATCAGAAGATATGAGTTAGAAAAAAAATCAGGACGAGAAACAACTTTGACAAAATACCAAGGAATTGCCACCATACTTATTCCTTGAGCCATTCCAGAAATAATATTTGCTGCAAAAAGAAGTATAATAGCTTGTTTATTTTTCACAAAAACAAAAGTAATATTTAAATTAAGAAATTGTATTTTTGAGTAATGACTAAAGGGAAAAACTATACGATTATTATTAATGATTTAAAAAAATACTGCTCAATACAAGAAAGATGTGAATGGGATATAATGCAAAAAATGAAAACTCTTCCAATATCTAAAATAACGCAAACCAAGATATTAAAAAAACTCATTAAAGAAAAATATCTTGATGAAGAACGGTACGCCAAATCATTCTGCAGAGGGAAATTTAAAATAAATAAATGGGGGAGAAATAAAATAAAAGCTGAGATGAAAACAAAAAACATTTCTGAGTTATGCATATATAAAGGACTAAAAGAAATAAACCCACATGATTACCATCAAGAACTCGAGAACCAATATCATAAAAAGAAAAATATAACTCACGAAAAAAATAGTTATAAAAAAGAAACTAAAATAGCCCTTTATTTAATCTCCAAGGGATATGAAAGAGACCTAATATGGGAAAAAATAAGAGCCTCTAAAGAATAAGTATTTTTACAATATGATAACAGAAGAAAATCTAAAACCCTTACAATCCAGAAAAAAGAAACTGTATAAATTCCTACATATATCTAATAAAAGAGAAAATGCAAAAAAACTTACCACGACTACCCAAGAAAAAGAATTTTGGAACAATCCAAAAGAAGCAGAAGTAGTATTAAAACAATTAAACTCACTTAAAATATGGCTAAAAGCATACAAATTAATTGAAACAAATATAGAAGAAATGCAGGTCCTCCTTGAGTTAGAGGCTGAGGAAAAAGAATTGGAAGCGCAACTTAAGAAAGTAATCCTTTCAATTGAAGATCTTGAATTTAAAAACATGCTAAGCGCAAAAGAAGACAGCTTATCAGCAGTTATGATGATAACGCCAGGAGCTGGAGGCACCGAAAGCCAAGACTGGGCAGAAATGATTATGAGAATGTATCTAATGTGGGGAGAAAAAAACAATTATACAATAAAAACTTTAGACCTTCAGAAAGCTGATACAGCAGGGATTAAGTCAGCCACATTAGAATTTGAAGGAGACTTTGCGTTTGGGAATCTAAAATCAGAAAATGGAGTTCATAGATTAGTAAGAATTTCACCTTTCGACTCCAATGCAAAAAGACATACCTCATTTGCATCAGTATTTGTCTATCCTTTAGCTGATGAGACTATAAACATAATTGTTGATCCTTCTGAGATTAGCTGGGATACTTTCAGAGCTAGTGGAGCAGGGGGACAGGGAGTAAATAAAACTGAATCAGCTGTTCGATTAAAACATAGCCCAACAGGAATCACTATTGAGAACTCCGAATCAAGATCTCAATTAGAAAATAAAGCAAAAGCAATACAACTATTAAAATCTCAACTGTATGAGTTAGAACTGAGAAAAATACAAGAAGAAAGAAATAAACTGAACGGAGATAAGAAAAAAATAGAATGGGGCTCGCAAATAAGAAACTATGTATTACATCCATATAAAATGGTGAAAGACTTAAGAACAAATGAAGAAAGTTCAAATCCTGACTCTGTTCTAAATGGCGAGATAAATCCATTTATTAAATCATATCTAATGCAATTCGGCAAAAACCACTAACATGAAAATATATCACAATACTAGATGTAGTAAAAGCAGAGAAGCTCTAGAAATAATTAAAAGCAGAACTAATCATTTTGAGATTATCGAATATCTCAAAAAGCCACTTAAATATGAAGAAGTCAAGTTACTTCTAAAAAAGCTAAATATAGAACCCATAAAACTTATACGTGAAAAAGAATCAGTATGGAAAGAAAATTATAAAGGAACGGAGATGAATGAGAATGAAATAATTAATACCATAATTAAGCATCCAACATTAATGGAAAGACCAATAATAGAAATGAATAAAACTGCAATAATAGGCAGGCCTGTAGAAAATGTACTATGTTTGTTTAATCAAGAAGGAATTTGATGATTTTCAAGCTTTCCTTCTTTAATCCAAACAAAAATAAAATATGGTATAACACCTGCAAGAAAAAATACACACCAGAAAGCCATAAAAAAAACAAAAACAAAAACTAAAAAACCAAGAAATTTCATAATTACTAATTTTACACAAAGAAACAATAACAAATAAAAATATCAAAACATTTCAAGATGAAATATAGAATAGAAAAAGACACGATGGGTGAAGTAAAAGTTCCTGCAGATAAATATTGGGGAGCTCAAACTCAAAGAAGCAAAGATAACTTCAAAATAGGCAATGAAGCAAGTATGCCTATTGAAATAATCTATGGATTTGCTTATTTAAAGAAAGCAGCTGCATATACTAATTGCAAATTAGGAGTTCTGTCTATTAAAAAGAGAGATTTGATTGCAAAAGTATGCGATGAAATAATAGAAGGGAAACATAACGACCAGTTCCCTTTGGTAATTTGGCAGACAGGAAGTGGCACACAAAGCAATATGAATATTAATGAAGTAATCGCTAACAGAGCCCATGTAATTAATGGGGGCTTATTAATAGATCATGAAAAAGATATCCACCCTAATGATGATGTCAACAAATCTCAGAGTTCCAATGACACCTTTCCCACAGGAATGCATATTGCATCTTATAAGATGCTTGTGGAGAAAACAATTCCTGCAATAAAACAATTAAAAGATACGCTTGAATTAAAATCTAATAACTTTAGTAACGTCATAAAAATAGGGCGAACACATCTTATGGATGCAACCCCTCTTACATTAGGGCAAGTATTTTCCGGATATGTTTCGCAACTTAATCATGGGTTAAAAGCCCTAGAAAATACCTTGGCTCATTTATCAGAAATAGCATTAGGAGGAACTGCAGTTGGAACGGGCATGAATACCCCAGAAGGATATACTCAACTAGTTGCAGAATACATTGCAAAATTTACAAACCTTCCCTTTATTACTGCAGAAAATAAATTTGAAGCATTAGCATCGCATGATGCAATAGTTGAGAGTCATGGTTCTTTAAAACAATTAGCAGTTGCTTTAAATAAGATTAGCAATGATATAAGAATGCTAGCTTCGGGGCCGAGAAGCGGAATTGGAGAAATTTTTATTCCTGAAAATGAACCTGGATCATCTATAATGCCTGGCAAGGTAAACCCTACACAATCTGAAGCAATGACAATGGTTTGTGCACAGGTTCTTGGTAATGACCTTACAATATCAGCTGGAGGCATGCAAGGGCATTATGAATTAAATGTATTTAAACCTGTTATAGCTGCTAATTTCTTGAATTCTGCAAGATTAATTGGAGATGCTTGTAAATCATTTAACCTAAATTGCGCCAAAGGGATTGAGCCAAATTATATCAATCTAAAAAAGAATCTAGATAAATCTTTAATGCTAGTAACTGCACTCAATACAAAAATTGGATATGAGAAAGCGGCAAAAATAGCCAAAGAGGCGTACACTAATGGAACCACTCTAAAGGAAGAAGGAGTAAATTTAGGTTATCTTACAGAAAAAGAGTTTGATGAATGGGTGCGTCCAGAAGAAATGTGTTAACTAAAAAGAAAAATATAAAAACATCAAATGCTAAATCAATTAAGTGTAAAATTAATTGGTATAGTAAACATGACTCTCACTGGTTGGCCTCGTTGTTTTCCCGGCTTGTATTTAGGTAAAGATTTTACAACTCTTAGTGCCTCTGCATCCAAGTTCTTATCAACTCCTCTTACAATTTTAACATTAGTAACAGCCCCTGATTTATCCACAATAAAACTTACATAAACCTTTCCTGTAATATTATATTCCTTAGCAATTGGCGGGTATTTTACATTCCTCTGAATATACTTCATAAGACCTAAATCTCCTCCAGGAAATTCCGGCATATTTTCGACAACCATAAAAAACTCATCATCATCTTCTTCTTCTATCTCAATAATCATATCCTCATCCGATTCAGTGTCTTCAATTTCTAATTCTTCCTCAATCTCAACTTCATCCTCAACAATTTCAATAACCTCAGGTGGAGGTGGAGGTGGAGGTGGAGGCTTTACTTCTTGTTGTGTAATAGGGATAATCTCTTCTTCTAAATCATCAAGATTTAATTGCCCTAAATTATAGTCTACTTTTTCATAACTTTTCCACTCAAAAGCAATAAAAACTATTACAAGAGCAGATACAAGACCTATTTGAAAGAAAAGACCTTTCTTTCTTTCTAAACTTACTTCAGGATTCTTTTTTGACTGCATATATTATTTTTTAAAACACTAGTTCTTTATATTGCTCAGCATCTAAAAGCTCATCTAATTCTGAAAGATCTGAAACCAAAACCTTAATAATCCATCCATCTCCATATGGATCTGAATTTATCAACTCTGGAGAATTATCTAAATTACTATTAATTGACAAAACCTTGCCGCTTATTGGCATAAATAAGTCTGAAACAGTTTTTACTGCTTCAATTGAACCAAAAACTTCCTCTTTATCAAGAATATCTCCCTCTGTATCAACATCTAAAAAGACAATATCTCCTAACTCAGATTGAGCAAATTGAGTAATTCCAATATAAGCAACATCTTCCTCTACTCTCAACCATTCATGATCTTTAGTATATTTTAACTCGTTTGGAAATTCCATTTATTTTTTTTTCAAAAATACATTTTTTTATTAGTCGACAAAATTATCCGG
>MDSW01005810.1_pt1 | contig 14005 bp, 11 predicted proteins | sample 811171 | NCBI WGS metagenome assembly MDSW01 (sample SAMN05326641, study PRJNA326480) | marine metagenome | isolation source: seawater | place: Atlantic Ocean: North West | collected 2012 | reverse complement strand
ATTGTGAATAGGTTGACCCATTCTGCCGGTCAGGTCTGGTTCAGGAGCCAGGGGTTTGGCGCAGGCCATACTGGCGGTACGGCCCAGCCAAAGGCCGCAGGAACTGGGCCAGACCGGCCCGGCCCTTCGGGTTGGCGGCTTGGGGCCGCTCACCTTGTCAGACGCCTGGCCCGATGCCCCGCATCGCCCGGCGCCGTCTTCCGCGTGAAGCGGGCCGCAATCCGCCAACAGAATTGAGCCAACCTATTCACAATTCACTCTAGAGTAAATTGTGCATAGGGTGGCGCAATTTACTCTGACCTCGATCTCATTCCCATTCACTTCACTCTAATTGATCAGCTTGTTCAGCTCGAACTGATGGCTGGTTTTGCAGAACTCACAATCCATGGTGATGATACCGTTCTGGGCCATATGTTCCAGGTCTTCGCGGCTGAAATTACTGAGGATCTGACGCAGTTTGTCCTCGGAACAGCGACAGCCGTTGCGCACACCGACCGGCTCATAGACCCTCACTCCGCCCTCATGATACAGCCGGAACAGGATTTCCTGCAGTGAGAGGTCGGGATTGAGCATCTCCGCCTCAGTCAGGCTGGCGAGAAGCGTTGAGGCATTGCGCCAATCTTCATCCAGCTTTTCCTGTTCCAGTTCCCTGTGACGGTCCTGTTCGCTGCTGCGGGCCAGATGCTGAATGATGATGGCCGCGCCGCGCCATTGGCCGCTGGCCTCCTTGCGGCAGACGACTTTGACATGAGAGCGCAATTGCTCGGAGGTCTGGAAATATTCTTCGGCGGCTTCAGCCAGGCTCTCCCCCTTAAGATGGACAATTCCCTGATACCGGTCCATATACCGCCCCTGATCCAGGGTGATGGCCATATATCCCCCGCCCAACAGTCGTATGGGAGCCTTCAGTTCCTCCTGTGAAGCCTGGGCGACGGCGTCGGCGTCATATTGGGCATACCCCCGGATCACGCCGCCATCCGTTGTTCCGTCGGTGGCAAAATCGCTAACCAGGAAACGGATAGCCCCTTCCGTTTTGATCTGAATGGTCAGGATGCCGTCATATTTCATCATACTGCCGAGAAGGGTGGACAGCAGCATAACCTCCCCCAGAAGAGTGCTGACCGGCTCGGCATAGGCATGGGTTTTCAATACCTGGTCAAGGGTGTGATCCAGCCGGACAATGCGTCCTTTGATGTCCCGGTTTTCCAGGCTGAAGGGCAGGCATATATCGCGATAAGAAAGAGTGATCTGGTCCGTCATGGTCACAGCAGCTTTCAATCCTATTTACCAAAACACCACATCAGGATGCTCTTTTGAATATGCAGCCGGTTTTCCGCCTCGTCCCAGATCACCGATTGCGGGCCATCAATCACTTCGTCAGTGACTTCCTCACCGCGATGGGCCGGCAGGCAATGCATGAAGATGGCCTCCTTGCGGGCCTCACGCATGAGCTGTTTGTTGACCTGATAGGGGGCGAGGATTTTAAGGCGCTGTTCTGCATCTGTATCGCCCATGGACACCCAGGTATCGGTGATCACGCAGTCACTGTTCCGGACCGCTTCCTGCGGGTCATGGGTGAGTGTCACCCTGCCGCCCTTGTCCCGGGCCCAGTCCAGGACATGGGCAGGAGGCATGAATTCTTTCGGGCAGGCCAGCGCCAGCTCACAGTCAAACAGAACGGCGGCGTGGATCCACGAGGTGGCCACATTATTGCCGTCTCCGGACCAGGCGATCTTGCGCCCCCCGATGGCGCCCAGATGTTCCTCAAAGGTGAGAATATCGGCCATGACCTGACAGGGGTGGGAAAAATTCGTCAACGCATTAATCACCGGGACACGGGCATGTTCGGCCATTTCCAGCAGCGCCTCATGGCTGTTGGCCCGGAGCATGATGGCGTCCACAAACCCCGAGAGCACCTGCGCCGTGTCAGAAACGGTTTCTCCACGGCCCAATTGCATGTCCTGGCCCTGCAGAATCACGGCAGATCCTCCCAACTGATGTATTGCCATTTCAAAGGAGACCCGGGTCCGGGTGGAAGGTTTTTCAAAAATCATGGCCAGGCTTTTATCCGCCAGCGGCCGGTCGGGGTGCACAAACCCCTTTCCGCTTCCTGTGACGGCCTGTTTCAGGGCTTTGCCCTTGTCAATGATTTCCCGGGCTTCCTCAGGGGTTAAGGAGGCCAGGTCCAGGAAATGCCGTTGGGGGGGATTCAGTTTGAATGTACCCATTTTAGTCCTCTGTTTCCGTCGCCTGCCGGGCGGCGGCCAGTGCCTTGTTCAGGGTCTGACAGGTTTTCTCCAGTTTTGCCAGGGCTTCTTCAATATGCTCCTCGGTAATAATCAGCGGCGGCAACAGCCGGACGGTATTGTCTGCGGCGCCGATTACCATCAATTTGTTGTTAAGCGCCTCGGCCACGAAATCCGGAACCGGCACCTTCAGTTTCAAGCCGAGCATCAGGCCCATGCCCCGCACCAGCTCAATGACATCGGGATAGGTGGCGCCAAGCTTGACCAGGGATTTTCTCAGTTCATAGGACATGCTGTCAACATGCTCCAGAAACCCTTTCGCCAGCAGCACGTCAAGCACCGCATTTCCCACCGCCATGGCCAGCGGATTGCCGCCATAGGTGGAGCCATGGCTCCCGGCCGTCATACATTGCGCCACATGATCCCGGGCCAGACACGCGCCCAGCGGGAAACCGCCGCCAATGCCCTTGGCCGTGGCCAGAATATCGGGGGTTACATCGCTCCATTGATGGGCGAACAACTTGCCGGTCCGGCCCATACCGCACTGGACTTCGTCAAAGATCAGCAGCAGACCATGTTTGTCGGCAATATCGCGCAGTTTTTGAAGGTTTTCGGGGCTGACCGGGCGAATGCCGCCTTCGCCCTGAACCGGTTCAATCAGAATGGCGGCGGTTTCTTCAGTCACGGCCTTTTCCACCTTGTTCATATCCTTGTAGAACGGCAGATGGTCAAAACCGTCAAGTAACGGACCAAATCCCTTGACCAGTTTTTCCGAACCTGCGGCCGAGATCGTGGCAATGGTCCGGCCGTGAAAACAGCCTTCAAAGGTGATGATGCGGTTGCGGTCCGCTTCGCCTTTGTCATAAAAATATTTACGCGTCATTTTAATGGCGCATTCCAGAGCTTCGGCCCCTGAGTTGGTAAAAAACATGCTGTCGGCGAAGCTTTCCGTCACCAGACGTTCCGCCAGGCGCTCCTGGCCTTCAATACGGTAGAGATTGGAGGTATGCCAGATCTTGCTAGCCTGGTCGGTGAGCGCAGCCACCAACGCCGGATGACAGTAACCCAGATTGTTCACGCCAATACCGCTGCCGAAATCGAGATAGCGGTTGCCCTCCCGGTCATAGGCATAGACGCCTTCACCGCGGACAAAAGCGACATTTGCACGGGCATAGGTCGGCAGGACAGGCGGAACAAGGCTTTCTTCCGTGTTATCGTTTTTGCTGTTTTTAATCATTACCTTAATCTCGATTTATCAATGTCGTTGGGGCCGCGGAAACCGGATGCCGGAACCGCGAAATATCCCTGGAACTCCAGGGCCTGTCAATAGAAACTATTGTGTTCGGCCGGTTGTCCCCAGAAATACGGAGACATAACGCGGAGACTTAACGCGAAAATTCAATGCGGAAATTCAGGGGCGCAGATTATACCCGGATTTCAGCATACGGTATGTGACAATCCAAAGAAACAGATTCAAGCCTGCCAAGTACAACATGCCAATCAGCGGATCCGCATCCGCCCGTCCGATCATGCCGTAACGGAAACCATCAATCATATAGAAAAAGGGATTGATATGGCTGAGATCATGCCAGATCCCCGGCAACCGGTCGATGGAATAAAACGTACCGGACAGAAAGGATAGCGGCACGATAATAAAATTGTTGATGGCTGCGGACTGTTCAAATTTTTCCGCCCAGATGCCGGCAATAATACCCAGCAGTGACAACAACATGGCGGTGCCGATCCCAAAATACAGCATGGCCCAGACATGGCTGAACGGCAGACGTACAAACAGGAACATGGCCAGCGTGAGGATCACCCCCACCAGCAGACCCCGGGTCACACCGCCCAACATATAGGCGACGGCAATCTCCCCCGGGCCCAGCGGCGCGAGCAGGATGTCCACAATGTTTCCCTGCATCTTGGCGGACATCAGGGAAGACGAGGGATTGGCAAAGGCATTTTGCAGCACCGACATGATAATCAGCCCCGGGGCGAGAAACAGCGGATAGGAAATATCCCCGCTGACCCGGGTGCCGCCGCCCAAGGCCAGGGTGAAAATGGTCATAAACAGAAATGTGGTCACCACAGGCGCCAGAACCGTCTGTCCCAGAACCTTGCAAAAGCGCCAGACTTCTTTCCCATAAAGGGTCCACACCCCGTACCAGTTGACGGTGCCGATTTTTACGCTGCCAAAGGCGGGAAGCTGTTGGTCACTCATGTCCTGTTTGCCTTAAAGTTATTCCTCGGGCGTATCGAAGGCTTCTTGTACAGGAGAATCGCCAATGGAACAAGCCCGGGGCAGTGGGGGAGGGGAAGAATACTGCGATCTTGACCTTTTTGTGACAGAGCATTAGACAAGGCCCTTCATGTTGCCTATATAATCAGTATATATTTAAGCGTTGGTGACGCTGCTTCTTGATAGTCTGAATGAAGGAAATATCTCATGGCCTGGACAGATGAACGGGTTGAAAAGTTAAGAGAACTTTGGGACAAGGGCTTAAGCGCCAGTCAGATTGCCAAAGAACTGGGTGAAGGGGTGACACGCAATGCGGTGATCGGCAAGGCGCATCGCATGGGGCTCGCCTCGCGGCCGTCTCCGGTGAAAACCGACCCGGCCAAAAAAGTCAAAAAGGCTGTCGAGAAGAAAAAACCGTCCAGGAAAGCCGCCGGGGGCAAGGTCTCTCTTCTGGAGCTGACGGACCGAATGTGTAAATGGCCCATTGGCCATCCTGGAGAGCCGGATTTCCATTTTTGCGGCAAACCTTCCCGGCCTGGTTTTCCCTATTGTCAGGAACATTGCGCCGAAGCCTATCAGGTGCAGCAGCCCCGCCGCGACCGGCGTACCAACCGCGGCCGGATCAGTGCTTCTCCCATTCGCTGATGCTCTCTTGAAATATCGCTCTCTCCTTTCTGAAGTCTATTCCCCGTAAGGAAGGAGAGAGCGCCTATCCTCGACAGGTTGTGCCTGTTTGTATTTTTTCTGCCTTTTCCCCTTTTTATGATGTTTCATATTTTCTTGCGGAACATTATTTGCTACCGTTCCGGTGCTTGAAAAATATGAACAAGAAAACGCACGCAACAATACGGGGATAGATATGCACTATCACAAAAAAACTGCTTTCTGGCTGATGAGCGCCGGAATGGCTTTTTCTTTATGCTTCGGGGCGGTTCAGGCCCAGGAAACGGCGGACCCGGCCAAAGAACAGGCGCCGCTCGTCCGCATCAACAAGGATCCTTATCCAAGCACTTATAAACCGTTTCCTTCCCAGATGACGGCCATTGTCGGCGCGACCATTCTGGATGGGACGGGCCGGCAGATCGAAGGGGGTACGATTCTGATGGACGAGGGCAAGATTGTGGCAGTAGGCCACGATCTGGATATCCCTGTGGGCGCTAAGGTGATTGATGCCCAGGGCAAATGGGTGACCCCAGGTATTATTGACGTGCATTCCCATCTCGGGGTTTATCCGGCGCCGGATGTGAAGTCTACGGCTGACGGCAATGAAGCCACCAGCCCGGTGACGGCAAAGGTGTGGGCAGAACATTCTGTCTGGCCGCAGGATACGGGATTTTCCCGGGCGCTGGCCGGGGGGATTACCACCCTTCAGATTTTGCCCGGTTCGGCCAATCTGATTGGCGGTCGGGGTGTGACGCTTAAAAATGTGCCGGCGCACACGGTGGAGGCGATGAAGTTTCCCGGTGCGCCTTACGGCCTGAAAATGGCCTGCGGCGAGAATCCGAAACGGGTTTACGGTAACAAAGGCGGTCCTAGCACCCGCATGGCCAATATGGCCGGCTATCGCGAAGCCTGGATCAAGGCCAAGGAATACAAGGCGAAATGGGATAAATATTACGCCGATTATGACGCCGGCAAAAATCCCACTCCACCGGCCCGGGACCTGGAAATGGAAACCCTTGTTGGGGTTTTGGAAGGAGAGGTTCTGATTCATAACCATTGCTACCGGGCCGATGAAATGGTCTCCATGATTAATATGGCCAAGGAATTTGGTTACAAGATCTCCACCTTCCACCATGCGGTGGAAAGTTACAAGATTGCCGATATTTTGGCCGAAGAAGGCATTTGTTCGGCCATGTGGGCCGACTGGTGGGGGTTCAAGCTCGAAGCCTTTGACGGCATTAACGAAAATATTCCCATGGTTGCCAAGGCCGGGGCCTGTGCCATTGTGCATTCGGATTCCGACATTGGTATTCAGCGGCTCAATCAGGAACTGGCAAAGGCCTGGGCTGATGGGCGCAAGGCCGGAATCGAATTTACCAAGGCGGAAGCCTTCACCTGGCTGACATCAAAGCCGGCCGAAGCCTTGGGTATTGCCGATCAGACAGGCACCCTTGAGAGCGGCAAGATGGCCGATGTGGTGGTGTGGTCTGGGGATCCGTTCAGCACCTATAGTGTGGCCGAGAAGGTCTATATCGACGGGGCGCTGATGTATGACCGGCATAATCCCGACCTTTATCCACAGAGCGATTTTGAATTGGGCCAGAACCGGAAAGGAGACCACCAATGAAACAGCCGGCACTGAAACAGATTGTTAGAAAAGCCGCCCTCGGCGCAGCCCTTCTTCTTTCCGCCGTTTCGGGGCAGGCGCTGGCGGAAACCATTGCCATTACCGGCGGCAAGGTCATGACCCTGGGCAAGCAGGGCACGCTGGAAGAGGCCACAATCCTGATTGAAGACGGGAAAATCCGTGATGTGGGCCCCAATGTGAGCATTCCTAACGGGGCAAAAGTCATCTATGCGGGCGGAAAAGTGGTCACCCCCGGTTTCATGAATTCCCATTCGCGATTGGGCATTACCGAAATCTCCCTGTCGGAGGATTCCAATTCCCACAGTGCCAGGGAAGAACCCTTCAGCGCCGCTTTTGAGGTGCGCTATGGCCTTAATCCGGAGTCTGTGGTGATTGACGCCAACCGCGTCGAGGGGCTGACTCGTGCCGTTTCCGCCCCATCCGGTTCTGGAAGGCTTTTTTCCGGGGGAGGCATGATTCTGGCTCTTGGTGATGGGGATAGGGTCACGGCCGGGCCTGGGCCGCTGTTTGCTAATCTTCTCGACGGAGGCAATCATGCGGTGGCCTGGACCAAACTGCGTCTGATCCTGGACCAGGTCAAGGAGTATGAGGATCGCCGTTCCGACGTGATGAAGGGGCGGTGGCGGCAGGAGTATCTGCTGCCGCTTGAAGACATGGATGCCCTGATTCCGGTGGTCAGGGGGGAACGGAAACTGGTGCTTGCTCTTGAGCGAGCCGCTGACATTCGTGAAGCCATTCGCCTGAAGAAGGATTATGATCTGGATTTGATCCTTATGGATGTGCCTGAAGCCTGGAAAGTGGCCGACGAACTGGCGGAAGCGGGGATTCCGGTCGTCATAGATGCGGTGGCGAACCTGCCGTATCAGTTCCCGTCCATCGGCGCCAGCTTAAGCAATGCGGCCCGTCTGGAGCAAGCCGGCGTTCTGTTTGCCATTTCCTCACTGGGCGAAACGCACCGGGCATATCTCCTGGGACAGCTTGCTGGCAATGCGGTCGCACATGGGCTCAGCTATGAAGCAGCGTTGAAAGCCATTACCGTGAATCCGGCAAAAATCTTCGGTATCGCGGACCGCTACGGCACTCTGGAAAAGGGCAAGGACGCGGATATCGTGGTCTGGGACGGGGATCCGCTGGAGGTCGCCACCAACCCGGAACATGTGCTGGTCAAAGGTGTGGAATATCCGCTCATTTCCCGGCGGACTTTGCTGAGAGACCGGTATATGAAACTGGATCGGGATCTGCCGCCGGCCTATTATTAATAACCCCATCTTACCGGGCGGCGGGATTGCGCCGCCCGTTTTCTTATCGGTCGTAAGGCCGTCATTTTCTGCGAATAAGCAGTGATCAGGTTAGTCGGGGATGAGCATGATACGGAAAATTATTGCCAGGGTCGTGATCGTGATAGCGTTCAGCGGGGCGAGCTGGACTGCCCACGCGGAAACCATTACGGAATTTACAAAGGGGATGACAGCCCGCGAGGGCTTTTTTACCTTTTTTGTGGATGAAAATCAGAGCAGAATTTATCTGCAGGTGGATCGCCTGGATGATCCTTTTATTTATCAGGTAGGGTTGCCGCAGGGGCTGGGGTCCAATGATATCGGTCTTGATCGTGGCCAGATCGGGGCCACGCGACTGGTGAAGTTCACACGATCCGGTAACAGGATCCTGCTTCAGGAAATTAATACCCGTTATAGAGCTCTAAGCGACAATCTGGAGGAAGTCAGGGCGGTTGAGGACGCCTTTGCCGCTTCCGTGTTATGGGGTTTTCCCATCCAGGCCACGGCAGACAAGACTTTCCTGGTGGACATCACCGATTTTCTGCTCAGTGACCAGCACGGCATTGCCCGGACCATCGCGGCCCGCGGACAGGGCCGTTTCAGTGTGGAGCCATCCCGTTCAGCGCTTTATCTGCCCCGGATCCGGAACTTTCCGCGCAACAGCGAATTTGAAGCCACGCTCACCCTGACCGGAGACAATCCCGGCCCTTATGTGCAAGATGTGGCGCCGCACAGCCATTTTCTCACCCTGCGCCAACATATTTCTTTCGTCGCCCTGCCTGAACCGGGGTATGAACCGCGGGTGTTTGACCCACGCAGCGGTGCCATCTATCTGGAATATAAGGACTATGCAGCACCACTGGGCGAAGACATGACCCGGCGGTTGATCATTCGTCACCGATTGAAGAAAAAACATCCTGAGCGGGCCGTCAGCGATCCGGTGGAACCGATTGTGTATTATCTGGATCCTGGTACGCCGGAACCCATTCGCAGTGCTCTGATCGAAGGCGGCAACTGGTGGGCGGAGGCGTTTGAAGCCGCAGGCTTTTCCAATGCCTTTCGGGTGGAAATGTTGCCTGAAGGGGCCGATCCGATGGATGTGCGCTATAATGTGATCAACTGGGTGCATCGCGCTACGCGGGGTTGGTCTTATGGGGCGAGCGTGGTGGACCCGCGCACTGGGGAAATCATCAAAGGGCATGTAACCTTAGGCTCCCTGCGTGTGCGCCAGGACCTGTTGATTGCCACGGCCCTGACCTCTCCTTATGCCACAAAGGACAGCACGATTGAGACGCAAAAAGATATGGCGCTGGCCCGAATTCGGCAGCTTTCGGCCCATGAAATCGGCCATACACTGGGATTTGCCCATAACTTTGCCGCCAGCCCCACAGACCGGGCTTCGGTCATGGATTACCCCCATCCCTGGGTCACCTTAAAAGAGGATGGCACCGTTGATCTTTCCGATGCTTATGATACGGGGATTGGGGAATGGGATAAGCTGGCCGTGGAATATGCCTATCGGGAATTTTCCGATAAGACGGCGGAAAAAGCCGGTCTTGCCGCCATTCTGGAAAAACAGAAGGCGGAAGGTTTAAGGTTTATTTCCGATGAAGCCGCCCGCGGGATCGGCAATCTTCACGCCACCGCTCATCTGTGGGATAACGGGTCGGACATGGTGGCGGAACTGGCGCGCATTTATCAGCTGCGCCGGGTGGCGCTTGACAACTTTTCCGCCGCGGCCATTCCGTTCGGGGCGCCGTTGTCGTCGCTGGAAGAGGTTCTGGTGCCGCTTTATTATCTGCCGCGTTATCAGATGGAAGCGGTGGGCAAGCTGATCGGGGGGCTGCAATATGACTATGCCCTGCGTATGGAGGAGGTGACGAACGCCTATGATCCGGTGCCTTCGGAACAGCAGGTAGCCGCCCTGGATCAGCTTCTTGCGGGGCTTGCGCCGGAAAACCTGATCCTGCCGGAACGGGTGATGCGGCTTCTGCCGCCCAAGGCGTATGGATATAATCTCAGCCGGGAAAGTTTCCCGCGTCGCACCGGACGCAGTTTTGATCCGCTGACCAGCGCCGAAGCCCTGGCGGGGCATGTGTTTGACATTCTTCTGGAAGAAAGTCGTCTGGCCCGGTTGGAAGAGCATAATTTGAGAGGACTGGTGGCATTGTCCCTTGGTACTTATTTTGAACGTCTTGCCCGCACCACCTATATGGCGGCGCGACAAGACGGGTTTGCCGGGGCGGTGCAGCGGCGGGTCAATCATGTGCTGTTTCACCGGATGATGACAGGGGCTGGCAGCACCACGGCAAGCGATTCCGTTCGGGCTGGGCTGCGCCAGCATTTGATGATCCTCAAAAACTGGCTGGAGAAACAGGCCAAGACGGTTCGGGAAAGCGGCTGGCGCGCCCATTACCGGTTCGAAGCCTCCCGCATTGAGGCCTTTCTGGAGGGACGGTTTGATCCCGCCGAAGAGAAAATTGCCGCTATGCCGCCGGGATCGCCGATCTGAGGAGAAAAACCGTGACAGAACATGCTATTCCGTCTTTGGAAGAGATCCGCCGGGCAGCGGCGCGGATCAGGGGTGAGGCAGTGCGCACGCCCTTATTGCCTTCCGCGCCCTTGTCAGAGGATACTGGCGCCCGCGTTTTTCTGAAACCGGAAAACCTGCAACGGGTCGGGGCCTTTAAGTTTAGGGGGGCCTATAATCGGTTGGCGCAGCTGACCGCAGCGGAAAAGGCCCGTGGGGTGGTGGCGTTTTCTTCCGGAAACCATGCCCAGGGGGTGGCGGCAGCGGCCCGGATTCTGGGGATACAGGCGACCATTGTCATGCCCTCGGATGCACCGCAAATGAAGGTGGACAACACCCGCTCTTACGGGGCGCAGGTGGTGTTGTATGACCGGGAACGGGAAAGCCGCGAAGAAATTGCCGCGGATCTCGCCATGCGCAGCGGTGCGACTGTAGTGCCAGCCTTTGAGGACCCGCATATTATAGCGGGGCAGGGCACGGCAGCGCTGGAGAGTGTCGAGCAACTGCGCCGACAGACCCGCAATCCCGATGCCCGGTTTGACCTGTTTGCCTGTCCCGTGGGGGGCGGAGGCCTGATTTCCGGCTGCTCCATTGCCTTGCGGGCCTTGACCTCTGAGACAGAAATCTATGGGGTGGAGCCGGCCGGTTTTGATGATGTGGGCCGCTCACTGCAAAGCGGCCGACTGGAACGAAATGACCGCTTGTCGGGCTCGGTATGTGATGCTCTTCTGTCGCCATCGGCCGGTATGCTGACCTGGTCCATTATCCGGCGGAATGTCACCGGCATGAGGGCGGTTACGGATCAGGAGGCCCTTCGGGCCGTGAAATATGCCTGGGAAAAGCTGAAGCTGGTGGTGGAGCCGGGCGGGGCCGTGGCGTTGGCCGCGCTTCTTGGTGGTAAACTGGAGGTAGAGGGCAAAACAGTCTGTCTTCTTCTCAGTGGCGGTAATATTGACCGGCAGACATTGATCCGCGCCCTGGAAACCTAGAATGAATTGATGACCGCGCCATTCACTCTAGGTTTTTATTCCGGAGAGCTTGCGCCATCGCGACCCCGTGTCAGCGGGTGTGGCGATCCATTCCCCGGTGCACTGGATTGCGTCGTCGTTGCCGCGCCTTGCGATGACGTTTCCATGTCATGTCTTGTTTGAGGATTTGATCATTTTGTTCGTTATGAATATAAGGTATGACTAAGCCATAACGAACAATATAGAGGTAGAGAGCCACCATTATGACTGAAACAGTTTTGATTGTCGGCGCGGGGCACGGTTGTGCCCAGGCGGTTGCCAGCCTGCGCCAGGAAAAATTTGATGGAAAAATCATTGTCGTAGGGGATGAACCCTATATTCCCTATCAGCGTCCGCCACTGTCCAAGGATTTCCTGAAAGGGGAGCTGCCGCTGGAACGCCTCTATATCAAACCGGAAAAATTCTATGCTGATCGGGATGTGGAGCTGAAGCTGGGGCACCGTGTGACCAGCATCAACCCGGTTGCCAAAACCGCCAGCCTGGAGACGGATGAGATTCTTTCCTGGGATCATCTGATCCTTGCCACCGGGAGCAATGTCCGCCGGCTGAATGCGCCGGGACATGAATTGAAGGGCATTCATTATCTGCGCACCGTTGCCGATGTGCATGCCATTCAGGCGGATTTCGACGGCGCAGAAAATGTCGTCATCGTGGGGGGCGGCTATATCGGTCTGGAAATTGCGGCGGTGGCCCGGCAGAAAGGCAAGGCGGTGACGGTTCTGGAAATGGCAGACCGGATACTGAACCGGGTTGTGGCACCGGAAATGTCCGAATTTTACCATAGGGTTCACGAGGAAGAGGGTGTCAGGATCCTGTGTCATACCGGAGTCACGGCCTTTGATGGCCAGGATGGTCGCGTCAGCCGGGTGATTGCCGGCGACGGGCAGGAGTTTGCGGCGGATCTGGTGATCATTGGCATTGGCATTACCCCGGCCCAGGAACTTGCCGAGTCGGCAGAACTGGACCTGGATAACGGCATCAAGGTGGATGAATATTGCCGGACCAGCGCGCCGGATATTTATGCCATCGGCGATTGTACGTCGCACCCGAGCCTGCTTTACGGCCGGCGCATCCGTCTGGAAAGTGTGCCCAATGCCATGGGACAGGCGAAAGTCGCCGCCAAGGCCATTTGCGGTAAGCTGGAAGTATATGATGAAATCCCCTGGTTCTGGTCCGATCAGTATGACATGAAATTGCAGATCGCCGGCCTGTCCCAGGGCTATGACCAGATTGTCCTGCGGGGCGATCCGGACAGTCGCCATCTGGCGGCCTTTTATCTAAAAGACGGGGTGCTGATTGCGATGGACGGGGTCAACAGCCCAGGCGAGTTCATGGCCAGTAAAAAACTGATTGCACAGAAAGCCACGCCGGATCCGGAAAAACTGGCCGATAGCAGCGTATCTATGAAGGAATTCCTGTAGCCAAAGCTTTCGGAGGATTGTGTGAAGGGAGCGGAGGGGGCAAGGCCCTCGAAAGGGGCATGGCGGTCCACTGGCCTTCAGATGTTTCCGACAATCTCCCGCAGCCTGTCCACCAGAATTTCATAACGCAAATCCTCAAGGCCGAGTATGGTGACCCCCAGCGCCTCGGCCTTGCCGAAAATCTGCGGGAAGCGGGCTTTGTCCCCGGCAGCCTCGTCAATCAGGTCTGTGGTGATGATCAGAACAACCTTGTCGTCGCTGCTGCCGAAATGATCCGCCAGATTGTCTGCCTCATGCAGAAAATAGGTCAGTTTTTCCAGCTTGGCTTTCACATTGCTGTAGGCGTGAAAATCCGGTTTCAGGGCCTTGCAGGAAATAAACAGCAGGTGATTGCGCACCCGGGCCAGAACATCCACTTCATTGCGCCCCTCATACCCGGTTGTTTCCCATTCGATCACTTGGGAGAAAAGCGCATCATCCGCCCCCGCTTCCAGAGTTGCAAGCCAGGCCAGTTCTTCGAGCCAGCCGCCCCCCAGATAACGCCGGACACCGGCGTCATCGACGAGGCGGTAGCGGGCGCTTCCCCGGGGGCTTGCAACGATCATGTCCATATCCATCAGCCGCTCAATGACGTGCTGCACCTGCTCATCCCGGCCGGAGAGTTTGCGTTGGCCGCCATGAAACAGATAATCTTTGACATGGTTAAACGGGACAAAATTCCGCGACAGATATTTGGTCAGGTTTTGGCGCCGGACCGCAAGTTCGATATCACCGGTCTCCCGTTTTGACAGACGGGCTGATTTTTGTGCCAGAAGTTTGATGATTTTTTGCATGTTTTTCTTAAACCTTCTGTCCAGAGCTGCACAATTCACTCTAGTCTTCTGACTCTGAAATTCGTATCATATTTGTAGCAGGCTATTCGAATTTCAGAGTCAACAAGAAGACTAGTTAAT
>MDSW01035403.1_pt1 | contig 14006 bp, 10 predicted proteins | sample 811171 | NCBI WGS metagenome assembly MDSW01 (sample SAMN05326641, study PRJNA326480) | marine metagenome | isolation source: seawater | place: Atlantic Ocean: North West | collected 2012 | reverse complement strand
CGCACCGGCTGGGCCGCTTCACCCACGGCGCCCAGGCCGGTGGCCACCACGGTCACCCGCAGATCTTCACCCAGGCTGGGATCGATCACCGTTCCCACCACCACGGTGGCATTTTCAGAGGCAAATTCCTCCACGGTGTCACCCACTTCAGAGAACTCACCCAGTGACAGACTCTCGCCAGCGGTGATATTTACCAGGATGCCGCGGGCCCCCTGCAGGTTCACATCTTCCAGCAGCGGACTGCGGATGGCCTTCTCGGCGGCCTCCCGGGCCCGGTTTTCCCCACTGGAGTGGCCGGTGCCCATCATCGCCATGCCCATTTCCGACATCACGGTGCGCACATCGGCGAAGTCCACGTTGATCATGCCGGGACGGATAATCAGGTCGGCAATGCCCTGGACCGCGCCCAGCAGCACATCGTTCGCGGCTTTGAAGGCGTCCAGCAGGCTGGTCTTGGGCCCCAGCACCGCCAACAGCTTTTCGTTGGGAATGGTGATCAGGGAATCCACGCTGTCGGACAGCTCGCTCATGCCCTCCATAGCCACCTGCATCCGCTTGCGGCCCTCGAAGGGGAACGGCTTGGTAACCACAGCCACCGTCAGGATGCCCATCTCTTTGGCGATCTCGGCCACGATGGGTGCGCCGCCGGTGCCGGTACCGCCCCCCATGCCGGCGGTGATGAATACCATATCCGCGCCTTCCAGGACTTCGCGGATACGATCGCGATCTTCCAGGGCGGCATCCCGGCCCACACAGGGATTGGCACCGGCACCCAGGCCTTTGGTGACCGCGCCACCCAACTGCAGCAGGGTTTTGGCATTCATGTTTTTCAGCGCCTGGGCATCGGTGTTGGCGCAGATAAACTCCACCCCGTCCACCTGATTGGAGAGCATGTGCTCCACGGCGTTACCACCACCGCCGCCGACGCCAATGACTTTAATGACTGCGTTCTGAGGAACGTTATCGACCAGTTCAAACATATCTATCTCCCTTCCTTTTCCTTCAGCTATGGCTTCTCGCGTTGAGAAATGTAAAACGTTGTGTTGTGCGACAATCAGAAGTTGCCTTTGATCCAGGTTTTCATTTTTTCCATCACGCTGATTTCCTGCACCACCGGGGCCCGGGTTTCAGCGGCGCCGGTGATGACCTGTTTTTGCCCGTACTTCAACAGGCCAACGCCGGTGGAATAAATGGGGTTTTTCACCATTTCGGTGAGCCCGGTTACCGTCTGTGGTGACGCCAGGCGTACCGGCATATGGAAGATTTCCTCCGCCAGGTCCACCGCCCCTTCCATCTTCGCCGAGCCGCCGGTGAGAACAATGCCCGCCGCAATCAAATCCTCGTAGCCGGAGCGGCGTAATTCCGCCTGCACCAGGGAAAACAATTCGTCGTAGCGGGGTTCCACCACCTCCGCCAGGGCCTGACGGGAAAGTTCACGGGGCGGACGGTCACCCACACTGGCCACCTTGATGGTTTCTTCCGGGCCCGCCAGTTGCGTGAGGCAACAGGCGTACTTGATCTTGATCTCGTTGGCATGCTCGGTGGGGGTGCGCAGGGCCATGGCGATGTCATTGGTGACCTGATCCCCGGCGATGGGAATCACCGCCGTGTGCCGAATGGAACCGTCAGTAAACACCGCAATATCGGTAGTGCCACCGCCGATATCCACCATGCATACACCCAGCTCTTTTTCGTCGTCGGTGAGCACCGCGTAGGCTGAGGCCAACTGCTCCAGAATGATGTCTTCCATCTCCAGACCACAGCGACGAACACAGCGCTCGATATTCTGGGCGGCATTGACGGCGCAGGTCACCAGGTGCACCTTGGATTCCAGTCGCACTCCGGACATCCCCATGGGTTCCTTAATGCCTTCCTGGGAATCGATCACGTATTCCTGGGGCAGGATGTGCAGTACTTTCTGGTCCGCCGGAATCGGCACCGCCTGAGCCGCGTCGATCACCCGCTCCAGGTCCGCGCGGGTCACCTCGCGGTCCCGGATCGCCACAATGCCATGGCTGTTCAGGCTGCGGATATGACTGCCGGCGATCCCCACATACACCGAGTGAATCTGGCAGCCCGCCATCAGCTCGGCCTCTTCCACCGCCCGCTGGATGGATTGCACCGTGGATTCAATATCCACCACCACGCCTTTTTTCAGGCCGCGGGAGGGGCAGGAGCCAATGCCCACCACCTCGATCATGCCGTCGCCCTTAAGCTGACCGACGATGGCAACCACTTTGGTGGTGCCGATATCCAGCCCCACAATCATCCGGCTATCCATCTCTCTTACCACCCTACTGGATCTTTCCTGGGGGCTAACGGGATGCGAGTCCCCCAGGCCAAACATATTACGCAGCGTCTGTGTCACCATGATCTTGCTTCCACTTGATTGCCAGTCCGTTCTCGTACCGCAAATCCACCCGCGACAGTTGTTGCTTTTGCTGATCGGTGAACAGCTTGTAAAGCCGGACAAATCGTTGCAATTTGTCCAGGCTGTTACTTTCGTCCACCACCAGCGTCAGTCCGGTGTCCATTTGCGCACGCCAGGAAATCCGATCCTCCAGTTCCAGCTTCATCACCGAAAGTCCGATTTCATGTAAAATTTCCTGCATATCGCTGTAGCGCCGGGCGATAAATACCGCCTGATCCGCTCTGCCAATAAACGTGGGCAGGGTTGCGTCCGGCTTAACATGCTCAGCAGAAAATATCTCACCTTTTGCACTTAAAAACTGTTGCTCACCCCAGTTGGCCACCGGTACCCGTTCCCGCACATAGACTTTAAGGGTATCCGGCCACTCTTTGCGGGCATCGGCGTAATCAATCCAGGTCAGAGCCTCGGCTTCACTGCGCACCTGATCCAGGTCCACACTGAAAAAATTCTGGCGCAAATAGGGACTGAGTATCTGTTTCAGTCCGGTTTGATCCACATGCTTCAGTTCGCCCAATACCTCAACCCGTTGCACCGGATAACGGGCGGTCCATTGCTGTACCGCCTTGACTGCCATCACCATCAGGGCCGCCAGACCCAGCGCCAGTAAAATCCATCCCAACTGGCGCCTTTGCACCCCGGCGTTGGGCCGGGTGTTGGCTTCAGCAACCATGACTCTGGCCTCCCGCGCTGCCCGCGATGGTGGTGACCAGTTGCTGAAAACTGAGCCCGGCGGCCTTGGCGGCCATGGGTACCAGACTGTGATCGGTCAGGCCCGGCACCGTGTTCACCTCCAGCAACCAGAAGTCGCCGGCGGCATCCTGCATGGCGTCCACCCGGCCCCAGCCATGACAGCCCAACGCATCAAACGCCGCCATGCTAAGTGCCTGCAGCCGTTGCTCATCGGCGGCGGACAGGCCCGAGGGAATCAGGTACTGGGTACTGGTGGACTGGTATTTCGCCTCAAAATCGTAAAACTGATTGGGCGTCTTCAGCCGAATCACCGGCAGCGCCTGGCCATTCAGAATGGTGCAGGTATATTCGGCACCCTCCACCCAGCGCTCCAGCATGATCACCGCATCGTGCTGCAGCGCTGTCGCCACCGCTGTTTCCAGTTCCGATTCGGTAGCCGCGCGGGACATGCCGATACTGGAACCTTCGTGGGGCGGCTTCACCATCACCACACCACCCATGGCCTGCAGTTGGCCCTGCAACGACTCACCATGGCTGACCGCACAGAATTCCGGGGTGGGCAACCCGGCGCCGATCCAGATGAGTTTGCTGCGCAATTTGTCCATGCCGATGGCGGAGGCGGCCACACCGCTGCCGGTGTACGGAATTTTCAGCACTTCCAGCAGCCCTTGAATCACACCGTCCTCGCCGCCACGACCGTGCAGGGCGATAAACGCGGTATCAATCGGTGCCAACTGCTCAAACAGCCTTGGGCCGAACTGCACATCGATGCCCACCACATCGGCGCCGGCGGCCTCCAGCGCGCTTACCACCGCCTGGCCACTGCGCAGGGAAATTTCCCGCTCCGCGGATTCACCGCCGAACAGGACTCCAATTTTTCCCAGCTCTGCCAACGCTTTCATACTCGTTACACCACCTCGGTTAACTGACTGGCGGCCAGGCGACTGGCCAGGGCACCTACATTGCCCGCCCCCTGAGTGATCAGCACATCACCCGGCTGCAGAACATTGCCCAGTATTTCGGGTATTTCACTCACTTCCTCAATAAAAATCGGATCCACCGAGCCCCGCTGGCGGATACTACGGCTAAGGCTGCGGCTGTCGGCACCGGCGATGGGTTCCTCACCGGCGGCATAGACCTCCAACAACAGCAACAGGTCCGGCTGCGACAACACCCCCACGAAATCCTCATACAGATCCCGGGTGCGGCTGTAGCGATGGGGCTGATACAGCATCACGATTCGGCGCTCCGGCCAGGCGCCCCGGGCGGCATTCAGGGTGGCGGCCACTTCCGTGGGGTGATGACCGTAATCGTCCACCAGGGTGACCCTGCCACCGCTAACAGGGATATCATCCACCACCTGAAAGCGTCGCCCCACGCCCTGGAATCGGGCCAGCGCATCAACGATGGCCTGATCGGAAATTCCTTCATCGGTAGCCACGGCAATAGCCGCCAGCGCGTTTAGCACGTTGTGATGACCGGGGATGTTCAATGACACCTGCAACACACCGGCCCGATCCCGGCGCACCACATCAAACCGGGAGCGGGTGCCCTCCATGACGATATTCTCCGCCCGCACATCGGCGTCCGGGTTTTCGCCATAAGTCACCACCGGTCGTGAAATGCGCGGTACCAGCCCCGCCACCACCGGATCGTCGGTACAGAGTACCGCCAGCCCGTAAAAGGGCAGGTTGTGCAGGAACTGAATAAAGGTATCCTTGAGCCGGTTAAAGTCACCGCCGTAAGTGGCCATATGATCGGCCTCAATATTGGTCACCACCGAAATCATGGGCTGCAGATGCAGGAACGAAGCGTCACTTTCATCCGCCTCCGCCACGAAATAGCGACTGTCGCCCAGGCTGGCATTGGAGCCGGCGCTGTTCAGCAGCCCGCCGATGACAAAGGTGGGGTCCAACCCGCCCTGGGCCAGAATGGAGGCAATCAGACTGGTGGTAGTGGTTTTGCCATGGGTTCCCGCCACCGCGATGCCGTGGCGATAGCGCATCAGTTCCCCCAGCATTTCAGCCCGGGGCACCACCGGAATCCGCAGCTCGTGGGCCGCCACCAACTCCGGGTTGTCGTCTTTCACCGCGGACGATACCACCACCACACTGGCTTCGGTCACGTTGTTGGCGTGGTGGCCGATAAACACTTTGGCACCCAGTTGCTGCAGGCGCTCGGTGACGCCACTGCCACGAAGATCACTGCCGGTGATGCGGTAGCCCTGGTTCAGCAGTACTTCGGCGATACCGCACATGCCGGCACCGCCGATGCCCACGAAATGAATGGTGCGGATACTGCGCATTTCCGGAATCTCGATCATGCGGGAGAGGCTCTTGGTACTATCCACGGGCCACCTCCAGACACTGATTCACCAGTTTTTCCGTGGCACCCTGCATGGCCTGTGCCCGGGCTTGTAGCGCCATTTCCAGCAACCGTTCCCGGCTGTTCAGTCGGGTTTGCAACAATGCGGTCAGGGCGTCGGCAGTCAGCTCCCGCTGCGCCACCAGCAACGCCGCGCCGGCATCACTGAGATAATGTCCGTTGGTGGTCTGGTGATCGTCCACTGCATGGGGATAGGGGATCAGGAGGGACGCCACCCCCGCCGCCGCCAGCTCACTCACTGTGAGGGCTCCGGAGCGGCAGATCACCAGATCCGCCCAACCATAGGCTGCCGCCATATCATCTATAAAAGGCACCACCTCGGCAGCAACACTGGCAGCGTCGTACGCTGCCTGCGCGGATGCAAGGTGACGCTCTCCGGCCTGATGGCGAACATTGAATTCAATCCCGGCCCGGGCCAACGCCTGGGGCACGATCTCGTTCAACGCCACCGCGCCCTGACTGCCTCCCAGCACCAGTACCCGCAGCGGGCCCTGACGCTCCTGATAGCGTCGCTCCGGCGCCGCCAGAGCGACGATATCCGCCCGCACCGGATTACCCACCGTTTCCACTTTGGAGGACGCGGGAAATGCGCCGGGGAACGCCTGAAATACCCGCCGTGCAATCCGCGCCAGCAGTTTGTTGGTAAAGCCGGCCACCGCATTCTGCTCATGAATGAACACCGGCCGTCCGCTCAACCACACTCCGAGCCCGGTGGGGCCGGTAACGAAGCCACCCATGCCCAACACCAGGTCCGGCTGGAACCGGCGCACCAGAATCAGCACCTGCACCACGGCGCGGATAATTTTGATGGGGGCCCAGAACAGCCGTGCCAGACCCTGCCCCCGCACACCGGCCACATCCAGATACTCAATGGGCAGTTGATTGGCGGGCACCAGACGGGCCTCAATACCCTGGCGGGTACCCACCCACAATACTTCCACACCGCAAGCCTGGAACTGTTTGGCGGCGGACAAGGCCGGAAACACATGCCCCCCGGTGCCGCCGGCGGTAATCAGTACCTTGGTGACCTGCCGTGGTGTGCTCATACCCCACCTCCCCGGCGTGCTACCTGAACCGCTTTACTGTCACCCGCTTTACCTTGCTTCGCTTTACCGCGGACGGCTTTGCCGCCGGCGGCGGCCAGCTGGTTTTCGTAGTCCGCCCGCATCAACAATGCCACGGTGGCACAGATCACTATCAGGCTACTGCCACCATAACTGATAAACGGCAGAGTCAGTCCCTTGGTGGGCAACAGGCCACTGGCGACGCCAATATTCACCAGGGCCTGTAATCCGATCAATACCGCCAGCCCCTGCACCAGATAGGCGTTGAAAAAGCGCGCCTGCCGCTGCGCCTGACGGCCAATCTGCAACGCCATCACCACCAGCGCCACAAACAGAACAATCACCAGTAGATTACCCACCAGGCCGAATTCCTCCGCCAACACCGCGAACACAAAATCCGTATGCGCCTCCGGCAGATAAAACAATTTCTGAATGGAATTACCGATGCCCACTCCGGTCCATTCACCCCGGCCGAATGCAATCAGGCTCTGCACCAGTTGATAACCGGAATCGTACTGGTCGGCCCAGGGATCGATATAACTGATCACCCGCTGTTTGCGATAGTCCGATGACGCCACCAGGGCATAAGCGGCTAGCCCACTGCCCAGGATTACGCTGAGGAAATGCAGTAACTTAACGCCGGCCAGAAACATCATCACCAGCACCGAGGCCATGATCACCACCACTGCGCCAAAATCCGGTTGCTTCAACAACAGCAGAATCATCACCCCCAGTACCGCCAGCGGCTTGAGGAAACCCCAGAACCGGGTCCGGACCTCGTCAATGCGCCGCACCAGATAGCCAGCCACGTACATAATGGCGCACACCTTCACGATCTCGGACACCTGAATATTGATTGGACCCAAATGGATCCAGCGGGTGCTGCCGTTGACGGTCTTGCCCACCCCGGGCAACAGCACCAGAGCCAATAACAGGTAGGCCAGAATCAGCAAGGCCCCGCTGCTGCGCTGCCACACCGCCAGGGGCACCTGGTACACCAGCAGTCCGCTGATCACGCCCATCAATAGATAAACCCCGTGGCGCTGCAAAAAGAAGAACGGTGAATCGTAATAGATGGAGGCCATATCCATGGAGGCGGAGGCCACTGCCACCACCCCCACCAGGGCCAGGGCAGCGGCCAGCAGCAATACCCATTGTCGCCGGTTCAGCCCTGCGCCTTGCATTGTTGTCGGTATCGCTCCGTTGGCCATAGTCGCCATCACCCTGCCACCGCGGCCACAAACTGGCGGCCGCGATCCTCGTAATTTTCAAACTGGTCGAACGAAGCGCAGGCCGGTGAGAACAGCACCACATCCCCCGCCTGCGCACTGGCGCGGGCCTGCGCCACCGCCTGCTGCAAGGTTTCCACCAGCACCACTGCCGCGGCGTCCCCAATGGCCTCGGCCATCAGCGCGCGGTCACGGCCGAAAAGAATGACCCGTCCGACGCTGGCGGCCACCACCGGCCGCAGGCTGCTGAAGTCGGCACCCTTGCCCTCACCACCGGCAATCAACAGCAGAGTGCCGGCAACACTGTCCACCAGGCCTTCAATGGCGGCCACGGTGGAGCCCAGATTGGTGCCCTTGGAATCGTTGATCCAGCGCACACCATCGATTTCAGCCACCCATTCGCAGCGGTGGGGGAGGCCGGAAAATGCCTTGATAGCCGGCAGCGCCCGCCGATAATCCGTGCCCGCGAACTGCCCCAGCACAGTCAGGCAGGCGCAGATATTCAATAAATTGTGGCGCCCTTGCAGATGCAGTTCGGAACGATTCAGGACCACCCGCGACCCATCCATCAGCTGATCTCCAACCACATAAAACCGACCATGGTCATTTTCATCACCGCCAAACGGTAACAACAGCTGCACCGGTTGCGCCGGCTTGGTGCGATGGTCTTCAATCCAGTAGACCGCCGCTTCGCAACCATCAAAGATCCGTTGCTTGGCCATGGCGTAGTCGTCCAGGCTGTCGTAGCGATCCAGATGATCGGCGCTGACATTCAGATTGACGGCAATACCGGCCTGCAGACTGTGTGTGGTTTCCAATTGATAACTTGAAAGCTCCAGCACCCAGACTTCCACCTCCAGGGATTTGGACAAGGCATCCAGTACCGGCAGGCCGATATTACCCGCCACGCAGGTGTTGTAACCCAAGGCTTCCAGAGCCTTGCCTAACAGCGTCACCACCGTACTTTTCCCGTTGGAACCGGTGACGGCAATCACCGGCGCATCCACCGAGCGGGCGAACAAATCCACATCACCGGCATAGGGCACCCCGGCGGCAATGGCCTTATTGATGGCCGGATGCTTTAGTGACAGCCCCGGGCTCACCACCAGTTCGCGGCAGCCGGTAAAATCGAACTTATCCAGCGGCCCGGTCAGCAGCGTGACGTCTGGAAACTCCGCCCGCAACTGGGCGGCGGCCGGTGGTTCGGCGCGGGTATCCACCACCGCCACCGGACATTCCAGCCGGCGCAGAAAGCGCACGCAGGACAACCCGGTCTTACCCAGGCCGATCACCACATGTTTGTCTTTCAGCTTCGCCACACTCAATTCCTTCCGGCCTCTTGCATTAACGTATTTTCAGCGTCGACAAACCCACCAGCACCAGAATTACCGTGATAATCCAAAAGCGCACGATGACTTTGGGTTCCGCCCAGCCTTTCAGTTCAAAATGATGATGAATCGGTGCCATCCTGAAGATGCGGCGACCGGTCAGCTTGTAAGAAGTGACCTGCAGAATCACCGACACCGTCTCCATCACGAACACGCCGCCCATGATGAACAGTACGATCTCCTGACGGGTGATTACCGCCATCACTCCCAGAATGCCGCCCAGGGCCAGGGCACCCACATCCCCCATAAAGACCTGGGCTGGATAGGTGTTGAACCAGAGAAAACCCAGCCCGGCACCCACCAGGGAACCGCAGATAATAATCAGCTCGCCGGTCCCGGCAATGGAGGGAAAGCCCAGGTATTCGGCAAATTCCACGTGGCCGGTCACATAGGCGAACACCCCCAGGGCACCGGCTACCAGCACCGTGGGCATTATCGCCAGGCCATCCAGGCCATCGGTAAGATTGACCGCGTTGGAAGTACCAACAATCACAAAGTACGCCAGCACGATATAAAACCAGCCCATGTCGATCATCACGTTTTTGAAGAACGGCACCAGCAACTGGGTGGCCATTGGCTCTTCGGCGGTAAAGTACAGGAATAAGGCGGCCCCCAGGCCCCCCACCGACTGCCAGAAATATTTCCATTTCGCCGGCAGGCCTTTGGAATTCCGTCGTACCACTTTGCGGTAATCATCCACCCAGCCCACGGCGCCAAAGATAAAGGTGACGCCCAACACCACCCAGACATAGCGGTTGGTCAGGTCCGCCCATAACAACGTGCTGACGGAAATGGCCACCAGAATCAATGCGCCGCCCATGGTGGGGGTGCCGGCTTTGCTGAGATGACTCTGGGGGCCATCGTCACGCACGGACTGACCGATCTGGTGGTGGCTCAAGCGGGCGATCATGTAGGGCCCCACCAGGAAGGCAATGCCCAATGCCGTCAGCACGCCAAGAATGGCGCGCAGGGTCAGATACTGAAACACGTTAAACCCGGAGGCATATTGTTGCAGGTATTCAGCCACCCAGAGCAGCATCAGTTTACACTCCCCTGACTGGTTGCAGACTGCAGCATATGCGCGATGACTTTCTCCATGGCGGCGCTGCGTGACCCTTTAAGTAAAATGGTTTTGTCCTGTTGCCGGGTCAGCAGGTCCCGGGCCAGGCCGGAATGATCAACCGCGGTCACAAACTCGCCCTGGGGTTTGGATTGCAGATAACCCTGACGGTACTGTTCCGCATTCCGGCCCAGACCGTACACCACATCAATGTTGCGACGTCCGGCATACTCGCCCACGGCCCGGTGCAACTGCGGTGATTGCGGGCCCAGCTCCGCCATATCCCCCAACACCAGGCAGGTGGGTCGTTGCAGCGAAGCCAGTACATCAATGGCGGAGCGAACCGAGCCGGGGTTGGCGTTATAGCTGTCATCAATTACCTGATAACCCGCCAGTTCCTCCACCACCCGCAAACGCCCGGGAACGGCTTTCACCGCCGCCAGGCCTGCGGCCATATGCCCGGGGCTGCAACCCAGCCCGTGGGCGATGGCCATGGCCGCCAGGGCGTTGGCCACATTGTGTTTGCCAATCACTGCCAGCTTCACCACCACCGATGCGCCACCCACCCGGGCGGAAAATTGCGCCTGGCCCGCATCGTTGAACGTCACGGATTGCACCACCAAATCAGCGGCGGAATCGGTCAGGGAGAAGGTACAACGTTGGCAATGCCCGGTTTGATCCAGCATAAAGTCCGCGAAATCATCGTCCAGATTGATCACCGCCACGCCATCGGTGTCCAGGCCCTGGTAAATTTCCGCCTTGGCCCGGGCTATGTTCTGGCGGGAGCCAAAGCCTTCCAGATGCGCCTCGCCCACATTGTTCACCAGCGCCACATGGGGTTGCACCAGATCCACGGTGTAGGCGATCTCCCCCAGGTGATTGGCCCCCAGCTCCGCCACCAGAAACTGGTGCTCCGGCCCCACCCGACACAGGGTCAACGGTACGCCGATCTCATTATTGAAATTGCCCTGGGTATAAACTGTGGGCCCCTGTTGCGACAGGATCGACGCCACCATTTCCTTCACCGTGGTTTTACCGCTGCTACCGGTGATGGCCACTTTGCGCGGACTGAATTGCGCCAGCCACAGTTGCCCCAGGCGCCCCAGCCCGCGTCGGGTATCGGCCACGATCAGCTGGGCAATATCCAATGGCTGGGCCTGCTCCACCATGGCACCGCCGGCACCAGCGGCCAGGGCCTGAGACAGATAGGAGTGACCGTCGAAATGCTCGCCCCGCAGCGCCACAAAAAAATCACCAGGCTGCAGAGTGCGGGTATCCGTACTGACCCGAACCAGTTCCATATCGGCTCCCTGCCAGGGTGCCTGCATTTGGGTTGCCAGCTGCGACAGCCACATATCAATGCACCTCCCGCAGGTTTTGCAGTGCCGCTTGAGCCACTGCGCTGTCACTGTAGGGATGCCGCACACCGGCCACTTCCTGATAGGTTTCGTCGCCCTTGCCGGCAATCAGAATCAGGTCATCGGCTGCGGCGTTGCGGATGGCGTAGTGGATGGCCTGGGTGCGGTCCTCGATGCTCTGAAACGCCACCTGCACCGGAATACCTTTGCTCATGTCCGCCAGAATGGCCCCCACTTTCTCAGAGCGGGGATTGTCCGCGGTCAATACCAGTTCGTCCGCCAGCCGGGCCACGGTGGCGGCCATTAGCGGCCGTTTACCGCGATCCCGGTCTCCACCACAGCCGAACACACACCAAAGGCGGCCAGGAGTGTGGCGTCGCACCGCCACCAGCGCATGCTCCAGCGCGGCGGGGGTATGGGCAAAATCAACCACCACCACTGGGCCACCGGCTTTCGCCACAATACGTTGCATGCGCCCGGGCACCGGCTGGCAGCGGCTCAAGGCGTCGGCGGCCTGGTCCAGTGGTACTTCCACCGCCAGCAGTAGTGCCAGGGTGGCCAACAGATTGGCACTGTTAAACTCACCAATCAGCGGACTACGAATCTCCGCCTGCTGTTGCCCGTAAGCTACCCGCGACCGCATGCCGTGCTGATGATAATCCGCCGCCATCAGCCGCAAGGTGGCATCCACTTCCGGCCGCAGGGAAAAAGTCCAGAGGCGGGTCTCCGGGCTGGCGCAGCCCGCCATTGCCATCACCCGTTCATCGTCGGCGTTGAGAATCAAATGCCGGAGGCCGGGGTGACGGGCCAGACGCGCTTTGGCGGCGGTGTATGCCGCCATGGAGCCGTGATAGTCCAGATGATCGCGGCTGATATTGGTGAACACCGCGGCGCGGATACACAGACCGTTTACCCGGCCCTGTTCCAGCCCATGGGAAGAGGTTTCCATGGTGACAAAGGCCGCACCCTGATTCCGCATGGCCGCCAGCAGCCGGTTGCAGGCCACCACATCCGGCGTGGTGTTGACGGCGGGCTCCAGCGCCTCCAGCAGACCATTGCCCAGGGTGCCAATCACTCCACAGCGCTGCCCCAGGGCGGTCAGAGCCTGGGCCGCAAGCTGACTGACGCTGGTTTTGCCGTTGGTACCGGTCACCGCCAGCAGCCCCAGCGCGGCACTGGGATGGTCGTAGAAATTGTCGGCGATGACACCCAGCTGAGTTTTCAGGCCCGCTACCGGCACCAGTGGATTCAGGTCCGTGGGCGGCTCAAACCCGGCAGCTTCCACCAGGGCGCAGGCGGCGCCGGCGGCAAACGCCGCCCGCAGGTAGTCCCGGCCATCGGCGTGATGGCCGGGATAGGCGAGGAAGCAATCCCCCGCCCTCACCTGACGGCTGTCCACTGCCAATCCGGTCACTTTCAGCGCCTGCCACTCCGGTTGTAATTTGATAAAAGGAACGATCTGTCCAAGACTTCGTTCCCGCGCGTATTCGGTTCTCATGAGCGGGGCACCGACTGACGGCTGATACCCACGTAGGTTTCAAACGCCTTATCCGGGGGAATGTTTTTCACCCGCAGCAGGCCGGCCATGACCCGGGAAAATACCGGAGCCGCCACCAGGCCGCCGTAATACATGTCGCCCTTGGGGTCGTCAATCACCACCACCAGGGCGATGGCCGGATCCTCCACCGGCGCCACACCGGCGAACAGGGCCAGGTAGCGGTGATCCTGATAACCACTGGCGGCAACTTTATGCACCGTGCCGGTCTTGCCCGCCACCCGATAACCGGGCACCCGGGCCCGCTTGGCGGTACCGTGTTCGTCCACCACGCCTTCCATCATCTGCACCACCTGGCGGGCCACGGTTTCATCCAGCACCCGCTCGCCGGGCACCGTACCGTCCACCTTGAGCAGGCTCACCGGCCGCTTGATACCGCCGGACCCCAGAGTGGCGTAGGCCTGCGCCAACTGCAGCGCGGTCACCGACAGGCCATAACCGTAGGACAGAGTAGCCAGTTCAATGGGGCGCCATTTCTGCCGCGCCGGCAACATGCCCACGCTCTCGCCGGGAAAGCCCACGCCAGTGGCCTCCCCCAGGCCCATTTTGTGGAAAAACCGCGCCAGATAATCGGGCTCCAGGGACAACGCCAGCTTGCTGGCGCCTACATTGCTTGACTTGGCAATGATGGTTCCCAGATCGATGACCTGATAGTTGCTCATGTCACGGATGGTCTTGCTGCCAATCCGCAGGTAACCGGGGCTGGTGTCCACCTTGCTGTACGGCTTCCACTTGCCGCTGGCCAGCGCCGCCGCCACGGTGAAGGGCTTAACCGTGGAGCCGGGCTCAAACACATCGGTCAGTGCGCGGTTGCGGAAATTGGGCACGTCGTCCGGGTCCCGGTTG
>MDSW01039238.1_pt1 | contig 14007 bp, 13 predicted proteins | sample 811171 | NCBI WGS metagenome assembly MDSW01 (sample SAMN05326641, study PRJNA326480) | marine metagenome | isolation source: seawater | place: Atlantic Ocean: North West | collected 2012 | reverse complement strand
GTAGTATTATTGATCTGATCTTGAAAACGCTGCCACCTTATCCTATTTCGCAGATGGTTGTTGAGACAGTTAGCAAAATATTAGTGCCTAGTAACCTCAAGCGCCAACTGTACATGCGAGGAGAATTATTAAATCGTAAGGAACGATTTATTGCCGATTTGAACATCGTAGCAGGTGTAGAGAAAGTATATCCATCTGATGCCAATTATGTCCTTATAAAAGTCAAGGATAGTCAAAGTCTTGTTGAGAAATGTATCCATAATAACATTATAATTCGGGATCAGTCGCACCAGCCTAACTTGGAGAATTGTGTGCGCATTTCAATTGGTAGTGATGAAGAGATGAACAAACTTCTCCATGTAATGCGAGGCGAAGACCCTCCAGCATCGGCAAATCAGCGTGTAGCTATCGTCAACCGTATAACTAAAGAAACTTCCGTATCGGTTCGCATTAATTTAGATGAAAAATTGCCAATTATGATAAAAACAGGCATTGGTTTCTACGATCACATGTTGGAGCAGGTGGCAAAGCATAGCGGCATTTCTCTACAACTGGAATGTGATGGTGATTTGAAAATCGACCCACACCATACTGTTGAAGATTGTGCGATTGCGCTTGGACAAGCTGTGAAAGAGGGGCTTGGTGATAAGCGTGGTATTGGACGGTATGGCTTTACCGTACCTATGGATGAGGCATTGGCGCAGGTTGCTATAGATTTGAGTGGACGATTTCACTTGAAATTTATTGGTAGCTTTCCTGAAACCATGGTGGGCGACTTGCCAACTGATATGGTTAAACACATATTTTACTCTTTTGCGGAAAACCTTGGGGCAACGCTCCATATTTCTGTAGAGGGAGAAAATGCACACCATATGGTGGAGGGTTGTTTCAAAGCGTTAGGTCGGGCACTGGGTCAGGCAGTTAAATGTGACGGTAGTGACCTTCCAAGCACAAAGGGAGCTTTATGATTGCGGTTGTTGATAGTGGTGGAGCCAATATTTCATCGATAGTATTTGCTCTGCAAAGAATTGGAGCAAAAGTGGTGTTTACCCACGACGCTGCAATAATCACCGAGGCAGAACGTGTAATTCTGCCGGGTGTTGGCACTGCTCAGATTGCTATGAACCGTTTGCAACAACTGAATTTGATTGATTGTATTTGTAGCCTTAAACAACCTGTTCTGGGAATCTGTCTTGGAATGCAAATCTTGTTTGAACACTCTATGGAGGGGAATGTTGATCTACTAGGTATTTTTCCGGGTAATTTAATGCGGTTTGATGAGGCGAAAAGTACTGTTGTTCCACATATAGGCTGGAATACTGTTCGTTTCAACACCGATCATAAATTGTTTTACAATGTTCCGCAGGACAGTCATTTTTACTTTGTGCATAGCTATTATGCTTTGAAAAATGAAAATACGCTTGGTTTGTGTGATTATGGTGACCAGTTTTCGGCTATCCTAGAAAAAGACAATTTTATTGGATGTCAGTTCCATCCAGAACGCTCGGGTGAAATCGGTGAACAACTTCTCAAAAATTTTATTAGGATGGAAATATGATAGTTTATCCAGCCGTAGATTTGATAAAAGGCCAATGCGTGCGATTGGTAAAAGGAGATTTTGGGCAACAGAAAGCATATCAAGCTTCCCCTTTTGAAATCGTAAAAAGATATAAAGCTCAGGGAGCAAAATGGTTACATCTGGTTGATTTAGATGGAGCTCGTGATCCTAAGAAACGCCAAACAAATCTAATTTCCGAGATCATTAAGGAAAGCAACCTTCTTGTGCAGGTTGGTGGGGGGGTGCGCTCAATCCATGATGTTGAAGCATTACTGACTGCCGGGGCAAGTCGTGTCGTTATTGGGTCTTTGGCCTTAAAAGATCGTGATGCCACTCAAAAAATTCTTAGAAGATTTGGAAAAGATCAGGTCTGTCTTGCTGCTGATGTGATACCAGAAAATGGAAATTACAAAATTGCTATTTCTGGGTGGCAAGAGACTAGCACTATTACTCTCGAAGCATTGATCGAAGATTATCTACCCCAGGGTATAATCCATATTCTTTGTACTGATATATCGCGCGATGGTACCATGGATGGATGCAATTTTGAGTTGTATGAGAAGGTGCAGTTTTTGTTTCCAGACTTGAGCATACAGGCCTCAGGCGGTATTAACAGCTTGAATGATTTGAAGAAACTGCAAACATCTGGCGCAATCATTGGTAAAGCACTTTATGAAGGATTATTTACGCTTGAGCAGGCACTGGAAGCAATATCATGCTAGCTAAACGTATTATTCCCTGCCTCGATGTCAAAGATGGTCGTGTAGTAAAAGGCGTTCAATTTCGCAATCATCGTGATATGGGGGATATTTGTGATCTTGCTCTGAGGTACGCGAATGAGGGTGCAGACGAGCTCGTATTTTATGATATTACCGCTAGCAGTGATGGACGCTTAGTAGATCGAACTTGGGTAAATAAAGTGGCCCGTCTAATCAATATTCCCTTTTGCGTCGCCGGTGGCATTCGCACACGATACGACGCAGAAAAAATTCTCAATGATGGGGCTGACAAAATATCCATTAACTCTCCCGCTTTGGAACGACCCGAGTTCATCCGTGAGCTAGCTAATACCTTTGGTTCGCAATGTATTGTAATTGGGGTAGATAGCAAGAGAGAGGGTGAGGGCTACAGGGTCTGTAAATACACGGGAGATGAAACCAAGACTGCAAAATCCAAATATAGTACAATTGATTGGGTACAACGAGTGCAAGATTTAGGCGCAGGGGAGGTTGTTTTGAATTGTATGAACAATGATGGAATGAGAAACGGATATGATCTTGATCACCTGAGAGAAGTGCGTAATATTTTAAGTATTCCACTTATTGCTTCGGGTGGAGCAGGGGAAATGGACCATTTTATAGATGCGTTTATAAAATGTGATGTATCTGGAGCACTGGCTGCTAGTGTTTTTCACAGTGGAAAGATTCCCATACCAAATTTAAAAACTTATCTGAAACGAAGAAATTTGGAGATTAGGCTATGATTAAACCTGAACGAGCTGACTGGGAGAAGGGAAACGGTTTGCTTCCCGCAATTATTCAGGACGCTGAAGAAAAGACTCTTTTAATGCTTGGCTATATGAGCAAAGAATCGCTGGAAAAAACTCAGAAATCGGAAAAAGTGACATTCTTTAGCCGCTCAAAAAACCGATTATGGGAGAAAGGTGAAACTTCGGGTAATACTCTTCACTTTGTATCGGCAGAACTAGACTGCGATAATGATACAATTTTAATTCAAGCGCGACCAAGCGGTCCAGTATGTCATACTGGAGCAAAAACCTGCTTTGGAGAAGACAAGAAAACATGTGTCACATTTTTAGAAAAACTTTCGGCAACGATCAAAAGCCGAAAAAAAGAGAAGCTTGAAAATAGTTATGTTGCAATGCTCTTTCAACAAGGTTCTAAACGCATTGCCCAAAAAGTGGGTGAAGAAGGAGTCGAATTATCTATCGCCCACGCGCGAGGTGATAAAGAGGAGGTTTTGAATGAAGCTGCAGATTTAATATTTCATACCCTTGTTCTGTTGGAGGACGCTGAATTAACTATTAATGATGTTTGCCAAAATCTTAGGGAGAGACATAGGTCCTGATGAACCAGTATTCAGCTTTCTACCTTGCCACGGATAAGAATGTACGAAATTAATTCTTTCTTAAAATATCAAAGCTTATTCATTGTTTTAAATATTATACATATTTTTAAGTAAACTTTACCTGTTAACAATGTGTTAACTGGCAATTTTTTGACTTCTTTTTCTTTCGTGGGGGTCCAAAAGTCTTTTCCGTAACCTAATTTTATTCGGTGTAACTTCAACAAGCTCATCATCATCAATATAGGCGATTGCCTGTTCAAGGGAAAATCGCACGGGAGTAGTAAGCCTAACAGCTTCATCAGTACCTGAGGCCCTTACATTTGTTAGTTTTTTACCTTTTAACGGATTTACTTCCAAATCGTTATCCCGAGTATGCTCCCCTATTATCATTCCTTTATAAACGTCCTCACCGGCACCAATGAAGAAATGACCACGATCTTCCAAATTGAAAAGGGCGTAAGCAACTGAACAACCGTTTTCCATTGAAATAAGAACACCTTGTCTTCTTCCTGGTATTGAACCTTTAAAGGGCTCCCAAGAGTTAAAAACTCTATTAATTATGCCTGTACCACGAGTGTCAGTCATAAACTCACCGTGGTAGCCAATTAAACCTCGAGAGGGCACTAAAGCCACGATTCGAGTTTTACCAGATTCGGAAGGATTCATTTCGACTAAGTCTCCCTTTCTTAAAGATAACTTCTCGATAACTGATCCAGAAAACTCATTGTCAACATCAACAGTCACTTCCTCGACAGGCTCATTCTTAATTCCGTGTATCTCTTGATAGACTACCCTGGGGCGGGAAACAGAAAGTTCAAACCCCTCACGTCGCATATTTTCTATGAGAACTCCCATCTGCAGTTCACCTCGGCCTGATACATCAAAAGCTTCCCCATCTGGTCTTTCAGCAACTTTTATAGCTACATTACTGTCACACTCTTTTAAAAGACGCTCGCGAATAACTCGACTCTGTACTTTTTTTCCATCTCTGCCCGCTAAAGGACTATCGTTTATTCCAAACGTAATGGTTATGGTTGGAGGGTCAATTGGTTGTGATGGTAGTGGTTCCACCACGGTTGGGTCTGCGATGGTATCCGCAACAGTTGCTTTGCTCATACCAGCTATTGAAACAATATCACCGGCCTCGGCAAACTCGATGGTTTGTTGCCTGAGCCCACGGAAAGCAAGAATCTTGCTCACACGAAAACTTTCAATAATCTTACCGTTGATATCTAGTGCCCGTAAGTTTTGTCCAGTCTTGACCAATCCACTTTCGACGCGACCAGTTAATATGCGACCTAAATAGTTATTTCCGCTTAGGGTAGTTGCGAGCATCTTAAATTGTGAGGCTCTTGCAGCTACTTGAGAAGGAGCCGGAACATGTTTCCCTACCATATTGAAAAGAGCGTCCAAAGTCTTTCTTGGTCCCTCAAGGCTGTCATCAGCCCAGCCCGATCTACCTGAAGCATAAAGCACAGGAAAATCTAACTGCTCATCATCTGCTCCAAGAGTCGCAAAAAGGTCAAAAACCTCGTTTAACGCTCGGTCGGGTTCAGCATCCTGCTTATCTACTTTGTTAACAACAACTATTGGTTTAAAACCCAAAGCCAGTGCCTTCGAAGTTACAAACTTGGTTTGAGGCATAGGTCCTTCTGCTGCGTCAACTAGTAATACCACACCGTCCACCATGGATAAAATTCTCTCTACCTCTCCGCCAAAGTCTGCGTGCCCAGGAGTATCTACAATATTATAACGAATATCTTTCCAAACAACCGAAGTGACTTTAGCAAGAATAGTTATCCCTCTCTCACGTTCAAGTTCATTGCTATCCATTGCTCGGTCAACGATTGCTTCATTCTCTCTAAATTCCCCTGATTGTTTCAGCAGTTCATCTACCAAGGTTGTTTTCCCATGGTCAACATGGGCAATTATCGCAATATTTCTTAGGTCCATTTCAATACCGTTATAACTTAATTTAATTTACATGCCTTTGCCTTAAGTGGAGATTTTGAAAAAGGCAAGTATTAAGATTTTCTTAAATTATGTTGAAACTCCTCAATTTCTTGCAGTGAGCATTCTTTGTAAATTAGACTATCACTTAATAACATGCGAAGGGTTTAAATTTTTGAAAGCTTGCACTCATAATAAAGAAAAATCTTTCACAAAACAGCGACGTCAGGCCATGCTTCTTATGGTTCTAGGTTCGGTTTTGATTAGTTTTACTGGTCTTATTATTCGAGATATGGATACTGCAGGTGCATTTCAAATAAATTTGTATAGGGGGCTTTCGCTATCGGGGACAACTTTTATTATTCTTTTTTGGTACTACAGAGCGTCCGCCATAAACAAAATACTTGAAGTAGGTAGGCCTGGTGTAGCAGCGGGCAGCTTACTTGCTTTGGCAGGAATCTGCCTAATTCAATCGATCACAACTACCACGGTTGCGAACACTCTGTTTATCTGTGGATCTATTCCCTTTATTACAGCTCTTCTAGCTTGGATTTTCCTTAATGAAAAAATTTCCAAACCTACGTTGTTTACAATGGCTGTGGCGGGCTCTGGTGTAGGTTTGATGATGTTTTCTGGTCTGGGGTTAAATTCTATTTATGGCCCTTTAATGGCTCTGGTCACAGCTATTAGCTTTTCGGGTTACGCGGTCTTGCTTCGCAAAAATAAAAACATCGAAATGCTACCTTGTCTTCTAATTTCTGGGTTAATTATGAGTGCATTTTGTCTGCTGCTACTACTGGGCGATATCAGGATCAGCTGGCCAGACCTAGTTAAATGTGTGCTCCTTGGAAGCTTTGTTACACTTATTCCTAACTCACTATTTATTCATGCTTCTAAATATTTGCTGGCAGCAGAATTAACCCTTTTTATGCTATTAGAATTTGCATTGGGTCCTTTGTGGGTTTGGTTTGTTATAAATGAAATTCCAAGTCACTGGACGCTAGTCGGTGGCACTGTAATCATCTTTGCGGTTATAATATTCGTATTTTATGAAATAAAATAAAAACTTCTAGGGGTTGACTTTTTGGGAACGATTGTATGGTTAGAGGCGAGGAGTTCTGAGACGATATTTGACACATTATTTAATTTCAATTTCAACAAACGAATAAGGAAATTTATTGTTGTTTATAACGTTGTGATTAACGCCCCTATTTCTGAAATAACTTTTCCCTTTTATCAATTTTGATATAGAAGTGGAGCCATCTTCATTAATAATTTTTAACTCCCCGTCTAACATAGGAACGACAACGTAATCGTACTCATGGACGTGCTGGCCAGTTTCGTCGTCTATTTCAAAAAACCATTCAGTCACCCGTGTTCTATCATTGTCTATCATCAAGTTCGCTCTGGCCATCATAACTCTTTCAGATGGATGCCGGTAAAAGCCGGCACCCAATTTTAATTTAAAGAACTTTAGAAATTGAAATCATCAATATTGGCCGCATTAAATGTAGTTAATGCCGCCTGAGTGTTTATTGAGTTCCCTGGATTTATTGTAATTGTTCCAAGATTTGGTACCTCAAATGTGCCACCTACTTTGTTCTCCATTGAGCCGTTTTTTAAACCAACTGAAAAATGGGCTGCCAACCAGCCTTCGTTGTATGGAGACCAGAGTTGGAAACCTTCAACTGTACCATCTTTTATAAAATCTCTCATTTCCGATGGTAATCCCAAACCAGTAACTTTAACTTTGTCCGCAATCATCCGACTTTGAACAACTTGTGCCGCAGCGGCAATACCCACCGTTGTAGGTGCAATTACACCCTTTAGGTTAGGAAAGTTTGCTAGTAATGCCTCCATTTCAGTCGTCGATTTTTCAGGTTGATCGTCTCCATAAACTGTAGCTACTAACTTCATTTTTGAATATTTTGAGTCGTTAGCTAACGTCTCATTCATGCCTTCTATCCAAAAATTTTGATCTGGGGCTTCTGTAGTTGCAGACAGAATCGCTATCTCACCCTCGTATCCAATCAGAGAGCCAACCATCTCAACTTGATCTGCTCCAACCTTAGTGAAGTCAGTAGGCAATATCGTCGCATCGCGATGTTCTTCGTTGCCGGTGATATCTCCGTTAACTGTGAGAACAAGAATACCTTTATCTCTCGCACTATCGAACACTTGATTTAGCGCATCGGGACTATTTGGTGAAATTGCTATGACGTCGACGCCTCTTTGAATTTGAGCTTCAATGAAAGGGATCTGCGACGTTGCTTCTGCCGTAGCAGGTGCAACAAACTCAAAGTCACACGCAATGACTTCGCAAGCCTCAACGAAGCCTTGCGTCAGTGAGTCAAAATATGGGTTACCTGTGTTTTTACCGACAAAAACTATGTCAATGCTGTGGCCATCTGACATGGCCGCACCGGATGACATGGTTAAAGCCGCTATCGCAGAAAGTATAGTTTTTTTTAACATTTTCTCCTCCTTGGTTTGTTGTTAAATGGGCAGTGCCCGGATTAACCCGCTAACGTTGGGCGCGGGAATAAATAAAATTAGTTGCTATTATAGCTATAATTAACAGTAAGCCTAGCACTGTGAGTTGGATAGCAGGTAACAAATTAGCTACCGTCATTCCAGTTGACACAATGACCAACAGCCAAGCTGCTAAAAATGTTCCAAGGATTGTACCACGACCACCAAAGATGTAGGTTCCGCCGAGCATGGCCATTAAGACCATCTGCAACTCTCCTCCAAGTGCTAAATCATATCGTACCGAGCCCAATCTTGAGGCAGCCATAATCCCACAGGCTGCGCTGACTACACCTAATAAGATAAAAAGGCCAAACTTTATTCGATTACTTTTGATACCCGCGTGAAGAGCGGCATTGTTATTTGTTCCAACTTGATAGATTTGTCTGCCATATATAGTTGTGCCGAGAATAAAGCCCAAAACAATAGCTGTGATAACAAAAAATATTACGGGAAGTGGGATGCCCAGCAGCAGTTTAGTATTGATTCCTATAAACCATTCTGGCACCCGAATTGATTTATCTCCTGCAATAACTTGTGCGAGACCTCGATAAAATATTAAAGTCCCAATTGTTACAATTATAGAGGGTAATTGATATCTTATTACTAATATTGCGTTTAAAGTCCCCATGAGAAACCCTGCAGCAATACCAGCTATGATTGCCAAACTGATTGGAACGCCACTCGCTTGGACATATGCGAAAACACATGCGGAAAGTGCGATATTTGCTGCAGCTGAGAGGTCGATCTCTCCCGAAATAATAACCATCGTTAATACAAGTGCTGCGATTGACAACTCTGCGGTGAGTGTAAAACTTTTAAGAATATAATTAACATCTAAAAAGTATTCAGAAAGCATGCTAGCTCCAAAAAGAGCCACGATTAGCAAAATAAAAGTCATACTTTCTGGGCGATTAAGCAAGAACTCCAACTTTGATTTTTCGCTGCTACGATTCTCAGACGAGTCTATCATTTTTTTCTCCAGCTTCGCTTTGTCCTGGCCGTTGTGCGTTGTCTGACCGATCTATCTATCAATAAAGCAATTAAAATCACGGAACCGTAGATAGCGCTCTGGGTCGTGCCTGGGATGCCTAGCAGCGGGAGAGCGGCAGCTACACAGCCAAGCAAAATGACGCCCAGGAAAGTTCCCAACACAGTGCCCACACCACCATTAATGGAGACACCACCGATTACGACAGCGGCAATTACCTGAAACTCAAACCCCATTCCGGTATTAGAAGGATTAACAAATCCCCATCTGCTCGCATACATTATACCGGCCAGACCACTTAAGGCTCCAGAAATACAAAACACAATTAATGTAACCTTAGTGACGTTAATACCTCTGAGTGGGGCCGCATTGGGATTTGATCCAAGAGCGAATATTTGGCGACCGAGCTGTGTATATCTTACAATGTAAAAGGTAAGTAGCGCTATCGCAAAAGACATTAATATGATCCACGGTATACCGAATACTGGAGAGGTTTGCGACATAGCTTTCAATTCACTTGGTATATTGGCTCGATTTATTTGCCGAGCGTCTGAAATTATAAAGGTTAGTCCTCGATATAGATTTAATGTTCCTAGCGTTACAATTATTGATGGTAAGTTAAAAATAGTGACGAGCAAACCATTAAAGAGACCAAGTAAAGTACCTACGCCGATTGCGACAACAAAACCGATGGGCCACCAAATATCAGGCATATCCCTGTACATGAGCCCTGCCACCATAGCTGAGAAGCCGAGCATGGAACCCATCGAGAGATCAACATGCCTAGCTACCAAAACTAACATTTGTGCCATGGCGCCTATCATTATTAGGGGTACTAAAAGCAAAATAATCCTTACGCTATTTAAAGAAAGGAAATGAGGTTTGTACAGTCCAACAGCGGCACAAAACAATACAATCATCACAAAAATTCCTGCCTCTCTTCCAGAGAGGATTTTTAACAAGTTTTTCATCATGACGCTGCCACTCGTGGGACTGCCGCCCTCATAATAAGTTCTTGGGAGGCGTTTTTTCTTTGTATGTCTGCGGTTAATTGCCCTTCAGACATGACTAATATGCGGTCACAAAGGGCAAGTAATTCAGGCAATTCTGACGATATTAGTAGTATAGCTCTTCCACTTTCTGCCAAATTACCTATCATATCGTAAAATTCAGCCTTAACGCCTATATCAATACCCCGCGTTGGCTCATCCAGAACCAAAATTTTTGGGTCTGTGTGAAGCCATCTTGCCAAAATCGCCTTTTGCTGATTTCCTCCCGAAAGTTCCACAATTGGTTGATTAACTGAAGCGAGGCGAACGGACAGCTTCGCTATGGATTCTTCAGCAAAAGCTCTTTCCATATGAGACTTTATTATGGCGTGGGGCGCAATCTTATTAGGTATGGCAGCCGTTAAGTTATGTTCAACTGATAATGACCGAAAGATCCCAGCTATTGCTCGATCTTCGGGAACGTATGCAATACCTAGATTTATAGCATCGCTAGGGTTAAATATTTCAACCAATTTATCATCCACACGAATAGTGCCACTGTCAGCTGGCGTAATTCCAAAAAGTGCTCTTGCAACATCAGTGCGCCCGGCTCCTACTAATCCTCCCAAGCCAACGATTTCACCTTTCTTTATTTCAAAGTTAATATCTTTGAATGCGCCTTCCAAGGACAGATCGCTAACCGATAGAGCCGTGGTACCGATAGCCACGTTGTGCTTTCTCATATACTTCCCGAGTGGACGCCCAATCATAAGCTTAATTACTTCCTCATCCGATATTTCATCTATCGAGTTCGTGCTTATTTTCTCACCATCTCTAAAAATAGTGACACGATCGCAAATCATTCGCACTTCTTCTAACCGATGGGATATAAAAATAATTGTACGGCCTTCTTCGCGAAGTTGCCTCGCGATAGCAAATAAAGTCTCTACTTCTCGGGGTGTTAATGGAGCTGTGGGCTCGTCCATAATTATCAACTTAGCATCCGATGCTATCGCTCGCGCTATTTCAACCATCTGTTGATCAGCAATAGACAAACCTTCCATATTTCTCGTTACTTCTATTTCAACTCCTAATAGATTCATGTATTTTTGAGCCTCTTTGATCATATCTGGCCAATTTACCCAGGCCAAAGGTCCTTTCCCTTTCCTTCCCATTACAAGGTTTTCGGCAACTGATAGATGCGGGAAAGATATAGGTTCCTGATGAATTAGGGCGATACCAAGTTCTTGCGCTATGATGGGTGAAGCTATTTCAACTTTGCGATTACTGAGATTGATGCTTCCCGTTGTTGGCTTATGTACGCCAGCCAATATTTTAGCAAAGGTAGATTTGCCAGCACCGTTTTCACCTAAAAGTGCATGTATCTCTCCAGTATGTAAATCAAGATCGACGTTCGACAGTACCTCTACAGAAGCAAATTGCTTCGAGATGCCTTTTGTTGAAATCAATATCTTATCCATTTTGTGCTCTTCTTGATCTCACAAACACGTTTATGCTCAAGTCTTTGGAGTTGGTGCGTCGGAAACAATTAATTTTTCTGACTTAAGGTCAGCCCAAAAGTCAGCAGGAACTTTTTCCTGCATGCATACGATATTCTCAGACAGTTGTTGACCGCTTGTCGCACCAGGAATAGTTGAAACGACGGCAGGATGAGCAAGGACGAATTGCAATGCCGCTGCTTTTAATGAGACATCGTGCGATAAACAGACGGCTTCGATATTGCGCACTTTAGCCTGCAGTTCTTCCGTTGCATTTGAATAAGCGTATTTACTATTCGTACCCGATCCAGTTGCTAAAATACCAGATGCAAACGGCGCTCCGATTATCACACTGGTAGAATTCTCTAAGCATTTTGCCATTCCATAGTGCAGAGATTCCTGATCTATCAGCGTGTAAGGCATAGCAACGAGTGCAAAGTCTAGGGGTAGACGTGGCGCTAGATCAGACAGAGAGTCTTTTTGATTTATTCCCATCCCAAAAGCTTGAATATCACCGGCAGATTTTAATTCTTCGAGAGCTTTTATACCTGTCTCCAGTATAGCTTTCTCGTGAGCCTTTTGTTCGTCCGGTTTGTGAAAAAGTGGGTCAAGATCGTGAATAATTAATGCGTCAACTGTATCCAGGGCAAGCCGTTGCAAAGCTTGCTCATAGGACCGCATTATTCCATCGTATGTATAATCGAAATTAACTTGAAAATTTAATCCACCTAGCCACGGTTCGCGACTAAAATTCTGTAGATCTTCGGGTCGATGTAGTGTTCGTCCAACCTTTGTGGTTATTTTAAATTCCTGCCTTGGTTTTGTTTTTAAAAAACTACCAAGCCTATGTTCTGCCAATCCTCTTCCATACCAAGCAGCGGTATCAAAAAAACGAACGTTCAAGTCCCAGGCCCGATTAAGTGTCTCCTGGGAGTCCTCTTCTTTCACCAAAGTGTACATTTCTCCAAGGTGTGCCGAACCAAACCCAAAGATTGGCAAGGACAGTTCTGTATTTATGATTTTCCTTGAGGTAAAAACTTTATCAGCCAAGTCTTTGTCCCTTTGTTATTTGAATTTTAAAATCGTCGATTCTTCTTTTCAATCAAGCTTGTCAGACTAAAATATGTTTGACAAGGGTATTTTTGTCTGACAAGTTCGGGTCGATAAATGCAGTTGGGTTAGTGTAAGAGAAGATTATTTGGTAGAGTTAATCTTAAAGGTGTCAGCCGGTTTCGCCAGTATCGATAGTGGATCAGTTTTAATGGATAATTTTAATGCCTAAATTTCCAATTATAGACACTCATCTTCATATTTGGGACTTTAACAGACTAAATTACTCTGCCTTCAAAGGGCACCCTTTATTTGGAAAATCGTATCACATTGAAGATTATCAGAGAGATTGTGGGGACATAGATGTGGAGGCTATGGTTTTTCTAGAATGCTATGCTGACTTCACTTCAACAAATGGGCAATACATTGAAGAAGTTGAGTTTGTTGAGGAAAGTGCCAATCGAGACCCACGTATTAAAGGGATTGTCCCGATGGCACCAGTTGAGTGGGGTGCACGGGTCGAAACTATTTTAGAGCGGATGAAGGAGAAACATCCCTCGGTGAAAGGTATTCGCAGAATTATCGAATTTGATGAAGATCCACGCGGTCTCGCATTGTCGAAAAAATTTATTGAGGGGGTAAACAAACTTTCTGAGTTTGATTACCATTTTGAAATAAATGTAAACCACACACAAATGGATATTGTAAGGGAGTTTGTCAAACTTATACCAGAAGTTCCCATGATTTTAGATCATTGCGGAAAGCCAGGAATAGTGGAGGGAGCTATTGATCAATTTCGTGACGATCTTAATGAACTCTCGCAGCATCCTAATCTTTGGATTAAGCTTTCCGATTTGCCAGTGGAAGCCGATCATGATAGATGGACTGATGAGGATATAAAACCTTTTATAGATGCAACCATAGAGGCATTTGGATTTGAACGCACCATATATGCGGGAGATTATCCGATATGTTTGCAAGCCACAAGTCTTCCCCGCTGGGTAGACGTCTTGGATAAAGCTTTGCAGGGTTCAACAGAGAGCGAACTTCGCAAATTCTATCGTGATAATGCGAATTCATTTTATCGGCTTGGGCTTTAGTTCTTTGTTTCTGTAATCACAGATGACTCGCTACTGTTCTCTTGGCTAGCGAGATACATTTAAATTAAACCTAATAGGGAGAAATGTTATGTCTGAGCGTATCGCCTTTCGAATGAACCTAAATCCTGGACAGGCGTTGGAGTACGAAAAACGTCATGACGAAGTGTTTCCAGAACTTGCACAGGCTTTAAAAGATGCAGGAGTGTCAGATTACTCGATATGGCATGATCCTGAAAGTGAGCATCTTTTTGCG
>MDSW01075738.1_pt1 | contig 14010 bp, 13 predicted proteins | sample 811171 | NCBI WGS metagenome assembly MDSW01 (sample SAMN05326641, study PRJNA326480) | marine metagenome | isolation source: seawater | place: Atlantic Ocean: North West | collected 2012 | reverse complement strand
TTTATATCCACTTTGAATTTACTGGAACATTCAAGACAGAACGGAATAAAGAAATTTGTATACCTTAGCTCTTACGTATATGGAAAACCAAACTATCTTCCTATAAACGAAGATCACCCATTAAATATAAATAACCCATACGGAAGGAGTAAGCTTTTATGTGAAAGTTTATGCAAATCTTACGCTGAAGATTTCGGAATGAATATTATTATAGTTAGGCCATTCAATGTCTATGGATGGGGTCAAGATAGTAGGTTTTTATTACCAACAATAATTAATCAGGCTATGGATATTCATTCAGACAAAATAATGCTCCATGATTTAAAACCAAAGAGAGATTTTCTATATATTAAAGACTTAGTTATTATTTTAGATAAAATTTTAAAAGAACCTTCCAACCAGTCACCGTCAGTTCTAAACTTAGGGTTTGGTAAGAGTTATTCTGTAAAGGATATTGCAACAAAATTACTCGACGTTTTTAATATTCAGAAAAACCTTATCCAAAAAGGTTCAAAAAGAGAAAATGAAATAGACGACTGTTATGCAGATATATCTTATGTAAAAGAAAGATTTAGTTGGTCACCAGCATTTGATATAGATGAAGGGCTAAAAGATATGTATCTTTCTTTAGGAGAAAACCAAGTAAATGTTTCAAAATAAAAAGATTATTTCCATAATTCCTGCTAAAAAAGACAATAATAATATTGATCAATTGAACTTAAAAGACCTTGGAGGCAAGCCATTAATAAGCTACACAATTAAGGCAGCGCAGAAGTCTAAATTTATTGACGAAATTTATCTATCCACTGAAGACAGCAAGATAGCATCACTTGCAGAGAATTACGGTATAGAAGTTCCTTCTCTAAGACCAGACAAGTTGAGCAAAAAAAACACAAGTTCTTTAGATGTAGCTTCTTTTGTTTTAAGGGCTATAAATAAAAGTTTCGATTTTGTTTTAATACTTTTACCGAATGCCCCTTTTAGAGATTCTAATATTATCGATCAAGCAATAGAATTTATGATTGAGAATTCATATGAAAAAGTTCGAGGTGTTAAACTTATTGAAGACTATTTTCTTTATAAAGGTTCTTATGAATCTGTAGATGAAAGAAATTTTGAAAATGGATACGGGTTACCAAGATTGCATGAACAGACAATTGTAGGAGGAGGAATGTATTTATATAGTTCAGATAAACTTTTAAGTTCCGAAGACAACCTTCCTTGGACTAATTTTATAATACCAGAACACAATGCAATTTTAATTAAATCCTTGTATGATCTCTTGGTTACTGAAAGGCTTGTTAATCTAAATCAATCATTAATCGATTCTTTAATCAAATCAACGTAAAAAATGAGAATTCTAATCACAGGAGGAGGAGGTTTTGTTGGATCGCACTTAGTAGATTTATTAAGTGAAGAGGGTCATGAAATCTTAATTCTTGATTTTATATCAAATCATAAAAACCTTGATCACCTTATAAAAAGAAAAAATATAACGCACTACTTTGCTGATATTTCCGAACCAGACATTCTGCCTAAATTAATTCAGAAGGATGATTGGGTCATACATCTTGCTGCACAATCTCATGTTGATGTATCTTTCTTGAAGCCTCATAAAACTATTCTTAGTAATGTGCTTGCAACACATAATGTTTTGGAAAGCAGTAGGAGAAATGGAGCAGAAAAAGTCCTAATTATGAGCACGGATGAAGTATATGGGTCAGTAGAAACTATTGATGATGTTCACAGTTTAAATCCAACTAATCCATATAGTGCCTCAAAAGCTGCAGCAGATATGATTACAAACTCTTTCAAGCATATGTATCCCAATTTACATATTAATACCCTAAGATCCAACAACATAGCTGGTCCTAGGCAATATATCAGAAATATAATTCCTAGATTTAGTTGTTTAGGGATATTAGGAAAGAAAATGACCCTACATGGTGATGGTTCTTCAAGAAGAAGATATCTTTGGGTTAAAGATGCAGCTTTAGCTATATCTTTGATAATTAAAGGCGGTAAACCAGGAAAAATTTATCATACAAGTCATCCTGAATCTTATTCTAATCTCGAGGTTGCTAATAAGATAGGTTCTTATCTAGGACTGAAAGACTTCGTCGAACTTGTGGACGACAGAGTCTACAATGATACTACCTACCCAGCTTTTGACCAACTAGATATTAAAACTGATTTAGGCTGGGAGGTTACTAAAGACATAGACGATTTTTTACCAGAGACAATAGATTGGTATAAGAAGAATATCAATTTGTTCAAGGAATATTTGACCTAAGAAAATGATAGAAGATAGTGAAGTTGCTGTTTTTTCCTGCGCAAGACTTGCTAGCCAAAGATGTAAAAATAAGATGGTTAGGAAGTTTGGTAACACTACATTGCTTGATATATTACTCTCTAAATTAAAATCCATCTCTTCGAATACATTTTTTTCTGGTCATGAATCTATCTTTGAAGAAAGGTCTAAATTTTACAAAGTAGATTTTATCCCTAGATCTTTCGAGTCCGGGAATTCTGAGGTAGCTTCGGAGATATATAATTTTCTTGAGGATGTCGACTATAAATATCTTTTGTGTATAAATGGGTGCCAACCATTCTTGAAAAGAAAAACAATAGAAGACTTTCTATCTAAGTGCATTAAAACAAAAAGACCAACTTTTGCAGTTTTTAAAAGAAATAATTACTTTATGGATATGAATAACAATCCATTTAATTATGATCCTCAAATCAAAACAATAAACACTAAATTTGTACAACCTGTAAGAGAATTTGCACACGTATTTTATTTTTATGAAAGAGACTATTTTCTCAAGAACGGAGTTTATTGGGATTGGAAAGAAGTTGATTATGTTGAGATTCCTCATGGAATAGAAAGTTTAGACATAGATTCTGAAGAAGACTTTGATATGGCTAGACTTTTATGGGAAAACAAAGAGGTAAGAGAAAGATATATTGATTATTAATCTGCTATGAAAACTTTAATTACAGGAGGATCAGGTTACATTGGTAGCCATATGGCAGTAAAACTTATAGAAGAAGGGCATGAGGTTGTACTCTTTGATAATCTTTCAAACTCTTATTTAAATTCCATTGATGCTATAAAGGAAATAACAAAATATAAACCTCTGTTCATTAAAGGAGATATTAAATCAACAGTAAATCTAGATGATCTTTTCAGTAAAAATAGTTTTGATAATGTAATCCACTTCGCTGCCTATAAAGCAATAGGTGAGTCTGTCAAATACCCTTTGAAATATTATGAAAATAATATTTTAGGCTCTATAAATCTTCTAAAGGCAATGCAAAAGTACGGTGTTAAAGATTTAGTTTTCAGTTCATCAGCTTCGGTTTATGGAGAGGCTGATAAAATTCCCATTACTGAAGAATGTATCAAAAATCCAACAAACCCTTATGGGAAAAGTAAGTTAGCTTTTGAGGAAATTTTAGAAGATATAGTCACTTCTGAAAATATCTTTAATGTAGCTTCTTTAAGGTATTTTAACCCTATTGGTGCTCATGAAACTGGAATTTTGGGAGAAAGCCCCGTTGTTCCATATAATATTATGCCAGTAATTGCGGATGTACTTATGGGTAGAAAAAAATCTCTAGAGATATTTGGTAATGATTACCCAACAGATGACGGAACTTGCGTCAGAGATTATCTTCATGTGCAGGACCTAGTTGAAGGTCATTTAGCTGCTCTTTCATATATCAAAGAAAATAAAGGAATTTCAACTTTTAATCTTGGTACCGGAGTAGGTACTTCAGTAATGGAGTTAATAAGAAAATTTGAAGAAATAACATACAAAAAAATAGATATTGAATTCTCTCCTAGAAGGATGGGCGACGTGCCGGTATTATATACTTGTCCCAATAAGGCCTTAAAAGTATTGAATTGGAAAACTAAAAGAAGCCTGAATGATATGTGTGAGGATACTTGGAGATGGTTGAAGAACAATCCCAATGGTTTCAATTTTTAACAAGCAATGAATCTTTTTTTTAGATACCTTAAAACAGTCTGGGGACTTCTGGCTTTAATAATTGTATTAACTCTTATAGCAACTATATTTACTACGGCAAGACCTTTAGCGGCTGCTGGAGTTATTGAAATTACTCTAGAAACTATTGGCTATTCTCAAACTACTGCGGAAATCTCTTCTACTGAATCAGGAGACGGCAATATATTTGATCTTAATCAGGCCGGTTCAATTATTACAAATCTTTTCATAGATAAAGAAAAAGGCATATCAATTAAAGATTCCCTTCCTTCATTTATTATGGCTTTAGTGGGACTTAGCTTTCTAGGAGGTTTATTTAAATATTTTGGTTATGTGGTCAATTCTTTCGCTCGCAAGTTAGTAATGCGGGAAGCCAGAGTTGAACTGGTAACTAAGATCTTAAATATGAGTTTGGAATTTTTTGATAGAAATAAATCAGGAGAGTTTGTTTCTAGAGTTGTAAACGATGCTGCAGCTTTTGGTAGAGGTATTGTGTCTGTTACTCACCATTTTTTTACCAGCAGTATAATGATTTTAATATATTTTAATTTCTTAGTTAATACAGACCCAAGGCTTACTATTGCAATCATCGTAATTTTATTACTACACTATGGGATCACCATTCTCTTAAAAAAACCTACAAAAAAATATGAGACTCTAAATTTTTCTGCTCAAGCTAATTTGACCTCTCGCCTTTCAGAGATGTTCTCAAATCTTAGACTAATAAAATCATTTTCAAGTCATAAATTTGAAATAGAAAAAAGTTCGGAAGTTATTGAGAGTTCTAACCAAGCCGAATACATGCAATCAATAGTAGGTGTAGCTGAACCTCAGGCCAGGTATATACTTGATGGAGTTGTTGAAGCATTAATACTATTCATTGCTGTTTTGCAGCTTTTTTCCGGTGCTTTGACTATAGAGGGCTTTCTACTCTATATATATGTTGCTAGATTGATGTTAGGTCCTCTTAATGAGATTTCAACATATTATTTATGGGTTCAAAGAATAATGGTTGCACACAAAAGAGTGGATGAATATATCTCTTTAGTACCAAAAATTACGAGTGGCTTAAAAGAAGTAACAGAAATCAAAACTTCAATACAATTTAAGGATGTTTCTTTTCGATACGAATCAGATTTAGTGCTTTCAAATATAAATTTAAATCTCGAAATTAATAAAGTTATTGCAATAGTAGGTCCAAGTGGTTCAGGGAAATCTACATTATTAGATCTGATTTTAAGATTTTATGAACCAACAAGCGGAAATATTTACATTGATGGAATTAATCTTAAGGATGTAGACTTAGATTTATATAGAAGAATTTTTGGAATTGTTCCTCAAGATGCTTTACTTATAAATGATTCCATAAAAAATAATATAATTTATGGTAGAGAGGTAACCAAAAAAGACCTGAATCATGCAATTGATGTTTCAAATTCCCATGCTTTTATAAATGAGTTACCCAATGGAATTGAAACGATGATAGGTGAGAGGGGCGTTAAGCTTTCAGGTGGTCAGAAACAGAGACTTTCTATAGCTCGAGCAATAGTCGCTAACCCGAAAATATTGATTTTCGATGAAGCAACAAGCTCATTAGATTCTGATTCTGAACTAAAGGTGCAAAACGCTATTGAAAGAGTTTTAAAAAACAAATCAGCATTTATCGTTGCTCACAGATTGTCTACTATAAAGAATGCTGACAAAATAATAGTAATGCACGAAAAAGGCATTGAGTCTATAGGAAGTCATGACGACTTAATGATTTCTTCCAAAACGTATCAAAAGCTATACCGTACCCAGTTTGATATTAATGAATAAGTAAAATAAAGAACTCTTTAAGGCTTATCCAAGTTTTCCAAAAAAATTTCGACAAGAAAATAGTTTTGAATCGTAGTAAAATATGAAAAGTTAATTCAAATTTTATTTGCAAAACCTAATTTACCTAAAGTAATCTAAGTCCTAATACACATCAACTCATTAAATTGAAAATTAAATATATATATTCTGCTTGTCTGGAAGTAGAAACAGAAGATTTAAGAATTCTCATGGACCCATGGTTTACTGATGGAATCTATGAAGGATCTTGGTATCAGTTTCCAAAAATAGATCCTTTCAAATATATTTCAAAACCTGATGCAATTTATATTTCGCATATTCATCCAGATCACTATGATCCGATATTCTTGAGAAAGCTTTTTAAAAAATTTGGTGAAATTCCAATATATATACCTGATTTAAAACAAAACTTCCTTAAACTTAGGGCACAGTTTGACGGGTTTAATACAATTCCGATTAAAGAAAAATGTTTTGGGGGAACAAGATTAGTAATACAACCAAATTACACTGACAGTCTATCTGACATAGATTCTTCTCTTTACATTTTTGATAAAAGTTCAAATAAAAGCTTTTTAAATCTTAATGATTGTATTTATCAAGAAAGTTTAACCGACATTCTTAAAGACCTCATAGCTCAGGACACAAAGAATTTAGATTTCTTAGCTCTAGGATATATGGGGGCCGGACCATATCCCCAAACATTTTATGATATCAATGACAGAGATAGCTTGATTTCTGAGGCTGAAAAGAAGAAAAATAAATTCTTTGAAAGTTATAAAAAATTTACAAAGCATTTTGATGCTGAGTTTAACTTACCATTTGCTGGCGAATATTTTCTAGGCTCTCACTTAACTCATCTAAATAATTACAGAGGCAATCCAGATGCTATAGAGATAAAGAATTTTGACGAAAGGGCCTTAGTGTTAAATCCTGGAGGTTCAATTGACTTAGTTAATAAATATATTGATGACGAGAGAACTATAGGCCTTAATCAAGAAGAACTCGACAAATTTTTGATCGAGATAGGCGGTAAAAGAATGAAATATGAAAATGATATTAATATTCCATTTACTGATATCAATTTTCTTCGTCTGCTTAAATCAGCTCTGATTAAAGCTTCCTCCAAGTCTGAGTATCAAGGAGAATATTCGTTTTTATTTTCTATTAAGGAAAATGAAAACATTAAGAAGCGATATTTATGCAATATAAATAATCTAGTTATAGAAGAAATATCTCTTAATGAGGAATTAAATATAAAAAATTATTCTGAGATTATTATAGATTATAGATATCTTTTTGGCTTGCTAACGACAATTTATCACTGGGATAATGCAGCTATAGGTTCGCATTATGATACTAGAAAATATCCAAAAGATTTTTATAGTAGAGAAATAATAAATTACCTTAATTTTTTTAGTGCCATTTAATTAGGAATTTTTGAATTTTGAGTCGAATCGTATTAAGAATGGATGATGTTGGTGCAAGCACTAAGCACTTTGAGGTTTATTCAAAAAAAATATTTGGTAACTTCTTATTCCTTAAATATCTTCCTTATTTTAGAGCTTGGGGAGTGTATGAAGAAATAGGAGGAGATGAATGGTCTGAAATCATAGAATTTTTAGATAAACATGACGCTAAGATGACTGTAGGCATCACTGCCTCATGGGTTGAAAAAGATGGTTCTATGACACCCTTTCCTGAGAAGTATCCTGAACAGTCTAATATTCTAAAAGAAGCACATAATCTCGGAGTGATAGAAATTGCTAACCATGGCTTAACCCATTGTGTGGTTGGTAAACATTTACCTAAACTTTTTTCTTCAAACAGGAAGTTTCATAGAGAATTTTGGGACTGGCTTCCTCAGTCTGAGCACGACTTTCATGTTGCAACATCTCAATCTATATTTAAGGAATGGCTTGGATATCCATGCGATATTCTAATTCCACCCGGCAATGTTTATTCGATGAAAACAGTCAAAGCATGTCAAGAAAATGGAATTTCAGCAATAAATAGTTCTATTGATCTAGAACAAAATCATAATATTAGATATCTAGAAGATAAGAATGTAGATGCATTTCATGATAGGGAGATTGTGTTGTACGGAAAATCCTGGCTTTTTGATAAGATCAAAAAATATAAAGAAATGGAAACAAGTTTTTGTTTCTTGAAAGAACTTTAATAGAAAGCAATAGAAATGAAATCAAATAAAGTCCTACAACTAATTTTGAACATTGACTATAATGAAAACATCAAATTAGTATCTTTACAGGTCGTTTAAATAAGGTAACAGTCAATTGTAAAACACTACTAGGAACCCTAAGAAAACAAGGTACATTCAATTATGGAAGAAAATAACAATCCTCAGCTTATCTCGAAAGAGGATTTCCTGTCTATCATGGACAGTGAACTCAATGATGAAAATAGTTATCTAGCCGGTTGGTATCCCAATAAAATTATTGAAGGCAAGGGCATCGGCTCTATCAGGCCCTGGACTAAAGAAGGAAGGAAGCATCATAATTTCACCCATGATTTTTATGCCGCACTAGTTTGGCTTAAATTATGGAAATTAAAAAGATTTGAAAATACTGCCTGGAATTTAGATGAGAATATAATTAGCAAAGTTTCTCAGCATTTGAAAACATTAATAAATGTTGCAATAGATGAGATAGATGAGATAGAAGAAGTGTTAGTTAATAAAGATAATAGAAGAGATCTCACTAAAGGCGATGTTAAAGACTTTCTTGTCAATTATGATCCTCAAATAGTTGCTAAATATACCGCTACGGATTATCTATTTCAAAATATTACAAATAGAAAGATAAAAAACGTACTTGATTTCGGTTCTGGTCTTGGCAGACAAGCTATGCAATGGGATACAGGGGTAAACCTTTTTAGTATTGATGCAATTCAAAGCCTATATCTTTTGCAAAATAGAATCTATTCCATTTTATTTCCTGATAGATTGATTGAATATTGTGCTAATAAAGAAGCTTTTTCAAATATTGATCTTTCAGAAAACAAAAATAATATTTATCACATGCCTACATGGAATATGGACTTAATACCAGACAACTCAATGGATTTAATTATTTGTGTTCAAGTTTTGAATGAAATTGATGAGAAAACAGTTAGATTTGCTGTAAATCAATTTAAAAGAATTGCAAGGAAAGATTGTGTATTATATGTTAGAGATCATGAAAATTACACACCGGCACTGAAAACAAGAGTTGGTAAGATACTATTAGAGCATGGTTTCGAATGTGTATATCGATATCAGGGGCTAGCCTCTGATATGGAAGGAGTGCCAAGAGTTTGGTCTAATAGTGATTATAAAAGCAGTTTAAAGAACCGTGTCAAGAGGACGATTGACTATCCTAATACTTATGGTGACTTTCTTCCAAAAGCAATTATTAAATCGATTTACTATAAGCTTCGGGATATAGGTTTACCAATTTAAGATAAAACCTTTGAAGGTTTTATCTATGCAACTTATCTTATAAATGATGCATAGTTTGAGGAGAGATAGCTTAGATAGGCTTTTGGAGGCTAATAGAGAACTTTTTAAAGGTAAGATTCTAGATTTAGGTGGAAAAAAAGAAGGGAAAAGAGGGAACTTTGATATATCTAAATACAGTAAAGATGTTACATATTTAAATATAGATATCTCATCAAATCCTGATATACATTCCTCGGCTGATAAAATTCCTGTAGAAGATTTTTATTATGATTGTGTAATAGCAACAGAGTTATTGGAATATATATCAGATCCGAAGAAGGTAATGGGTGAGATTCATAGAGTTACAAAGAAAAATGGACGAGTTTTTATTTCAGTACCTCTTCTCCATCCAATACACGGAGATTTTGAATTTGATAGATTAAGATTTACAGAAGGTTACCTTGATAACTTATTTAAAGAGGTAGGATTTGCAGACCAAGAAATCCATATTATGGGCTCCGTAGGATCTGTAATATTTGATATCTTAAAGGTAAGTTTTGGATATGCAGGAAGTTCTAGGTTTAGAGGGCTTGCTAGTTATTTATTATTTTTATTTAAACCTTTCTTTAGCTTATTAGATAGAATGACCAAAAATCATAAGAGTTTCATCAATACAGGTTATTTTGTAGTCCTCAAGAAATAAAAAATTATGAATAATACACCCAATAAATACAATAATATTTCTGTCGATATAGACAGATTATTTGAGATTGAGCCTGAGGCGATAAGGCTTAAGCCCAGAAGAAAGATTTATAGACTAGTTGTTAGATATTCATCGGCTATTCTTATTAAGTTGGGTTTGTATGAAGTTCTTGTTGAAATAGGTTTTATTAGAAAATGGTTTCTTGATTTTAAAGAATATTGGTATAACTGTCTGAATGGTAGACCGTTATACCTCCACGATTTCTATTATTTACTTGGTTCATATAGATCAAAGTTCGCTAGTGTAGAAACACCCGATCACGCTACTAACGAGGAATTTCTTGAATCTTGGCAAAGCAGTGAAACTGTCTACATGCTTTTTGGGGCAGTAAGGAGATTCTCTAGAACCCCTCTAATTTCTAGACAATTTGAAAAATACATCAGAAATAATGATGCAGTCCTTGAATATGGCTGTGGTATTGCACCAATAACAACATCCCTTTTGAAAGTTGGGAAAAAAAGAAACTTAGATCTTACTATAGCTGACATAAGACAACTAAATTTTCATTACGCGAAATATAATCTTAGCTCTCTAGTTAAATCATTTGAGATAGTACCAAATAGTGTTGAGGACTTACCTCAAAAATATAATGTAATAATCATGATTACTGTAATGGAACATTTACCCAATCCTTTAGAGACCATTAGAAATATTACAAAGTTTCTAGAACCAGGTGGAATTCTATTTTTTGATTATCATGCTGATGATGGCGATGGACAGGATACCATTGAAGCCATAGAACAGAAGAAGGATGTTCTTGACTATATATCCAATAATTATTCAATCATTAAGGGATCAATTGATTATGAAAATACTATGGGTATAACTGTAGTAAAGAAGAATTAACCATACTCCGGTAAAAATACTTTATCCAAAATGAAATTAAATATCCTGACGGAGTTAAAAAGTGAACCTTGGGGAGGAGGAAATCAGTTCTTAAAGGCACTAAGAGATGAATCCAAAAGATCTAATACTTATTCTGAAAATATTGAGAATGCCCAGATAATTCTCTTTAATAGTCACCACAATCCAAATAGAGTCTTAGAATTAAGGAAAAAGTTTAAAAAACATATATTTGTTCATAGAGTAGATGGACCAATGTCTTACAGAGGTAGAAGTGGCATAAAGCTAGATAGAAAAATTTTTTATCTAAATAGTTTAGTCGCTGATGGTACTGTTTTTCAGTCTGATTGGAGCCGCAATCAAACAATTAATGAGAATCTAAATTTCTCTTCGAATAATGCCGTAATTCATAATGCTCCAGATCCAAGAATATTTCATAAGAAGAAAGAAAAATTAAATCAACCCGAAAACCGGAAGATTAAATTAATATCCAGCTCTTGGTCTAACAACCCACAAAAAGGTTTTAATTTTTATCATTATTTAGATAAACACCTTGATTTTGATAAATACTCTATGTCATTTGCTGGAAACGCAGATAAATCTTTTAATAGGATAAGAATGTTAGGGAAGCTAGATTCAACAGAGTTAGCAGAACAGCTAAGAGAGCATGATATTTTTATATTTGCTAGTGAAAGGGAAGCCTGTTCTAATAGTCTGTTAGAGGCTTTGCACTGTGGTTTACCCGTAGTGTGCAGAGACTCATCCAGCAATCCAGAAGTGGTTAAAAAGGGAGGTATTTTCTTTGATGATAAGCATGAAATGTTAAGAAAAATAGATATTCTCGCAAAAGATAATCTCAAATTTAAAGAGAATATTAGAGTGAAAGGTATTTCTGAAGTGCTTGAAGATTATACGAAGTTCTTCTCAACATTGAAGGTAGATAATAATAAAAGAAAACTAACTTTTAATAATAAAATAAGATATAGACTAGGATTAGTATGAAAACTGCAATAATTTCTGGAATCTGCGGACAGGATGGGGCTTATTTAGCTCAATTACTTCTATCTAAAGGATATAAAGTTGTTGGCGCAGAGAGAAGAAGTGCGAGCGGATCGGCCTGGAGACTAGAAAAGTTAGGAATAGATGATGAAGTAACTATAGAAGAGTTTGAATTAATTGAATCTTCAACTGCATTAAAAATATTAGATAAACACAAACCTGATGAATTTTACAATCTAGCTGCTCAGTCATTTGTTAAGGCTTCTTTTGATATTCCTGTTTTTACTGGAAACACAACCGGACTAGGTGTTACTAGAGTGCTTGAGGCGCTAAGGTCATATAATGACCGGATTAAATTTTATCAGGCCTCTAGTTCTGAAATGTTTGGTAAAGTAATAGAAACTCCTCAAACAGAAAATACTCCTTTTTATCCTAGAAGTCCTTATGCAGTAGCAAAGGCTTATGGGCATTGGATGACTGTTAATTACAGAGAGTCTTACGATATGTTCTGTTGTTCAGGGATATTGTTCAATCATGAATCTCCATTAAGAGGAGAAGAGTTTGTAACCAGAAAAATAACTTCTCAACTTAGTAAGATTAAGTTAGGTTTAATAGATACGCTTGAATTGGGAAACCTTGAAGCTAGAAGGGATTGGGGCTTTGCAGGAGATTATGTTAAGGCTATGAACATGATGTTATTACAAGAAAAGCCTGACGACTATGTTGTAGCTACAGGAGAGACGCATTCCGTTGCTGAATTTGTAGAAAGAGCTGCTTCATATCTAGGTATAGATTTAGTTTGGGAAGGAGAAGGAAAGAATCAACAAGGATTAGATAAAAATAATAATAATGTCATTGTTAAGGTGAATGAAGATTTTTACAGACCGGCTGAAGTAGACACTCTAATAGGAGATTCATCGAAAGCTAACAAAGTTTTGAATTGGAAACCAGAATGCTCCTTTGATAACTTAGTAGAAATGATGGTCAAAGAAGATTTAGATGGTCTAGAAAATAAATAGTGCTAAGAAATTTCTTAAGAGGCATCTTGTACAACCTTAGTGGTTTTAAAACCCCAAGCAGTTGGCTGCCTCATTCAAAGCTCTATATAAAATCTGAGAATTCCAATTGGGTCTTAGATACTATTAAAGAAGAAATGTTGGGCGTTTGTCAGGAACTGTCTATTCCTGTAGTGCAAGAGAAGTTTGGATATAAGCTTAAGGACCAAAGTATTTTTTATACCAGTAAATATGAAGTTCTAGAAAATTTTAAAAGACAGAATAATAAAATAGCTTTTCCTTATTATCATGGCGACCCTTCGTTAGACAATAAATTTAAAAAATTAGTCGAGTCTATAGAAATGAATCACCAATGGATAGATAGGATCCAGGTAAGTCATAGTCAAATAGAACAATTAATTTTAAATACAGGAATAGAAGAATCAAAGATTCATAAAATACCTATTAGCATAGATATTAATAAATTTGATCTTCGCGGAGATCAGGAAAAAGAGAGAATAAGAGAGGTTTTAAATATTCCAACTTCAGAAATCTTGATTGGCTCATTTCAAAAGGATGGGAATGGATGGGGAGAAGGAAAAGAACCTAAACTGATTAAAGGGCCTGATATTTTCTTAACGGTAGCAAAAGCTTTAAAAGATAAATATGATAACTTGAGTGTTCTTCTAACTGGTCCAGCTAGAGGCTATATGAAGAAAGGATTGTCTGAATTAGGTATACCTTATTATCATTATTTCTTAAAAGATTATTCTGACATATCTGATTTTTATAAGGCATTAGATTTATATCTAATAACATCTAGAGAAGAGGGCGGACCAAGAGCTGTTTTGGAATCAATGGCTTCTGGAGTTCCCTTAGTAACAACAAAGGTTGGCCAGGCCATTGATCTAGTTAGGCATAATAAAAATGCTTGGATGGCGGAATCAAATGATACAGATGAACTCGTACATTGGTGTCAGCATGTAATTGATGGTTTTAACTCTCATGAAGAAATTCTTTATAATGCAAGAAAAACTGCAGAGGAAAATTCATACGATCAGCAAATAATTCTATGGAGGCAATTCATGAATGGTTTTGTAAATAAAAATGTTTAAGTCAATTAAA
>MDSW01086509.1_pt1 | contig 14011 bp, 20 predicted proteins | sample 811171 | NCBI WGS metagenome assembly MDSW01 (sample SAMN05326641, study PRJNA326480) | marine metagenome | isolation source: seawater | place: Atlantic Ocean: North West | collected 2012 | reverse complement strand
TGACGCGGATGAATATAGAATTTATGAAAAAGGTTTTTTCCCACTTTTAAAAAAACATAATGGAACATTTATTACATTTGACGATTCCCCAGAAGTGCTTGAAGGACCAAGACCATTGCCTGGAAGGGCAATTATATTTTCTTTTCCAAGTGAAGAAGATGCAAATAATTGGTGGAAAGATGTGGATTATCAAGAATTAAGCAAACACCGAAGGGCCGCAACAGATGCAACGATTCAACTTATTAAAGGACTTCCTCCAAGAGAGTAATATTAAATAGATACCTTTCGCACTGATATTGATATAGTTCAATCAATCTTTAAATATGTAAGTGATGAAATTAAACATCATTAGTGAATTAAATAATATTGATACAAGAAATGATTGAATTGTTGTTCTGGAGTTTAATAGCGGTGACATGGATAGCCGTCGGTATGCATGTTGCAAAAGAGTTTGTCAGGTTTAGCAATAGAGGAGATAATTAAAACTAATATGAAAAAACCCAACCTATTTAGAAGGACAGTGATGACAATTGTAAGTGCATGGAGAAGGGTAATGGATGTTAAATATAATCCATTAAAGTATGTGCCAGATCCAAGTTTACAAGCTTATTTCATGCTGGTGTTGTTTGTTATGTGGAGCGTATTCTTTGGTTTTCTAGCAGCAAATTACCTAGGGTGGTTTGGGTACAATACACTTGCTAGTCTAATCATACATATTGGCATATTAGTGCCACTTGCATTTACCAATGCAGTCTTTGTAGATGCAGAAAGAGATGGTGCCCAATGGCTCAAAGAGTGGAAAGAAGAACAATCAAGATATAAGCTGGTGACCAACAGACTGAAAGCCAAAAACTTTGTTATTTGGAATCCAAACAAAAAATCAAAATAGAAACATTGCTATAGATGCTATCCAAATGTAAAAATTAGTCTTAGGACTTATTAATGGAAATAAATTGGGTAGTAGTTGGTTGGATTATTGACATGATCTTAAATGGAGTTGTATGGCTTATTATTGCAGTTCTTGGCCTGTCATTGATTGATGTAACTGATAAATGGATAAGAAAATCTCTTAAGTTGATGGAAAAAGTTGATCTATGGATAAGAGATTTTATAGAGTTCTCAATTGAATGGATTCTAAAGAAGAATCTTAAAATACTCTCTAGCATTTTATTGTTAATTATCTTCGGCACTCTTTCTCAACTGGGAATCATACCTAAAATAATAAGTTAATATAATAAGTGAGATGAAAATCAAAAATCTAATTTTTATATTGATGGCAACATTGCCTCTCAATAGCAACGCTGATGATCAGCGTGCTGCAATAGATGCTCTTCTAGATGGCCTTCATCAGGATGCGCATGAAGGGAATTTTGAAACGTACTTTGACCGATATACTCCTGACGCAATCTTTTTAGGTACAGACAAAACTGAGCGATGGACCATTGAAGAATTTAAGGCTTATGCTGAGCCGGCATTTGCGGACGGCAATGGTTGGACTTATTCAGTTGTTGAAAGGAACTGGGAAGGAAAAGGAGATATTCGTTGGTTTGATGAAATACTTTTTAATGAAAGACTTGGGCATTGTCGAGGAACTGGTGTTGTGAAGAAAATTAATAACGAGTGGAAAATACTGCACTACGCTTTGACCATGCTAGTACCAAATGAAATAGCTGAAGAGGTTGGCACCCAAACTAAAGAAGCTGACAAAGAGTAAGAGATCTAATACAGTTATAAATAATAAATTTAGAAAAATATTAAAATGAAATTACACCAAGACAGTGGCGAAGTCACAGTAGTAATAGATGTCTCTTACTCAGCTCCAATTGATGAGGTAAAAGATTTCATCCTAAACGAACAATGTCCATTTATTGACAACCAAACAGATCAAGGCCTCATAAAATTTGAATGGTTTTTCGATGAGGCAACAAATACAGCGACTCTGCTAGAGGTGTTTTCTAACGCAGAAGCTTGGGAAGATCTTGCTAATAAAGTAATTGGCACTCCAGTTAACATTAAATTTGGCCAATTATTTAAGATCGAAAAAATGACAATACTCGGTGAAGCTACGGATAATCTTAAAGAGAAACTACAAGCCATGAATCCTGTGTTGAAGTCTTACGCAGGCGGTATCAATTAAATCAACATTTTTCTATGGCGCCAATTTTTACAAGAATGAGAAAAATTTTAGGGTGGTCCTTATTGATAATTTCAATTATTTTAACTGTGGTAAGTATTGTAGTGGCATCCCTGGGCGAGTTTTTTTATGGGGGTGGTATCTATGTTGCTAGCCAAGTGACCTGGTACCCTGGGCTCGCACTCTTAGGCCCAGAGATTATCCAAAAGAGCAAAGATTTTTGGTTTAGTTGCAAACAAAAAATAATTGCAATCTTTAAATGAAGAATTTTGATATCTAATTTTAATTTATAATGAACAAAAAGGAGAAAGCTCAATCATGAATATCACTAAACAATTAAATTTTTTTAAAATTCTGCTAACTGCTTGTTTGCTTCTACCATCTACACTAAATTCGCATGCTTTAAAAGAAGCTATTCAAAGCACAGAGCGCTCTCCCGAATATGTTTTAAGAGATCAATATAGAAATCCTTATGAGACCTTAACCTTTTTTGGGATTGAGTCAGACATGTCAGTGATTGAGCTTTCACCTGGTGGTGGTTGGTATACAGAGATTCTTGCTAACTATATTCATAAACCAGGCAGGTTGATTGCAGCTCACTACAATCCAAAATCTGAAAGGGCATACTTCAGACGCAGCAGAGCTGCATACGATAAAAAATTAGCAAGTTCAGAAATGTATAAGCATGTTGAGGTGGTTGATCTTTATGAAGAGTTGGCTCAACCCAACTCAATTGATGCAGCCATTACTTTTAGAAATCTACATAACTGGCTTGGCCCAAATATGGATACAATTTTTGCCAATACATTCAAAGCTCTAAAACCAGGCGGGATATTTGGTGTAGTTGAGCATCGAGCAAATAAGGGCACAACCATGGAAGTTATGAAAAGTAGTGGGTACGTATCAGAGGAGCATGCTATCAAGATTGCAAATAAGCATGGATTTAAACTTATTGCACGCTCTGAAATAAATGCAAATCCTAAAGACACTAAAGACTATAAAGACGGAGTTTGGACGCTTCCCCCAAGCCTGAGACTTAAAGATGTTGATAGAGATAAGTATCTTGCTATTGGCGAAAGTGATCGGATGACATTGTTGTTTAAAAAACCAATAGAGTAATGAGATTTTTAATAGTTGGAAGTTTTTATGAATAAACTTTACTACGGCCTCACGACGATTCTATTAATTGCTGCTGTATATTTAATGATTATTGATAATTATCTTTCATCTTTGGCGTTTTTTTCACTTGGGGTTTTGTATGTAATTATGGGTTGGCAAGAGAAAGCAAATCAACCAAAGATTGCATTGTTTTATTTCATTATAGGATTGTTCATTATTACAGTTACATATCTGGGTGATTTTATTTCTGGAAATATCTACTTATCTACGATTGAGATGTATGAGTCAAATTGAAGGCACCAATTTTCAGAAGGCCGTTTGGGAACAGTTAAGAAAAATTCCCTCAGGACAAACAAGAACTTACAAAGAAATTGCCATCTTGATTGGAAGGCCTAACTCTGCAAGAGCAGTAGCAAATGCATGTGGAAAAAATCCATTGCCCGTAACAATCCCTTGTCACAGAGCAATAAGGTCAGACGGCAATATAGGGGGATATAGTGCACCAGGTGGAGTTAAGCAAAAAATTAAGTTGCTCAAAATGGAAAAGTTAAACACTATTTAGTTAGGTATAGTAGTAATTAGCAACATAGGAAAGTAAGATATAGCGATGTTGAAAACCCAAATGAATTCAGACAAGGTAGCTGTAACTCTTTCAGCCGCATGCGTAATCCATTGCTTCTTCGCGCCTTCATTTATTATTTTGACATCAGGTATTCTTTCAATCTCAATTGATAATGAATTTGTGCACTACCTCATTCTTTTAGCAGCTGTTCCAGTAAGTATCTTTGCTTTATATCTGGGCTATAAAAACCATAAAAACCTATCATTCCTGCCTTTCGGTATTATTGGCTTGTTCATACTTATTAGCGCAGTGCTTTTAGGAGAGGCAGCCCTAGGAGAGATGGGCGAGCGAGCACTTACACTACTAGGTTCTTTATTAGTGGCGTACTCCCACTTTCGAAATCATCAAGAGTGCAAGGCAATTGAATGTGATTCATGTCACAGCAGGTAGAATCAAATTTTCCAATTTAATTTTTAAATATGCTACATCCCCATGCCAATAAAATCTTTCAAGAATTACAGCAAGCATTAAAAACAAAACAAAGAGCCTCACTTATTGTCAGTGGTGGTTCTAGTCCTATTGGTATTTTCAACGAACTAAGTTCTTGCGATCTTGATTGGGCAAGGATTGATATTGCATTAGTAGATGAGAGAAGAGTGGATACAAATCACCAAGATTCAAATGAAAAAATGGTTAAAAACGAACTTCTAATCAATAAGGCGGCTGAAGCGAATTATATTTCCATATCCCAAGACCCTGAGAGAGTCGCAAAGATTGGAAAACCATTCGATATTGTCTTATTAGGTATGGGTGAAGATGGTCATTTTGCCTCACTTTTTTCTGAACATATTATGCAAAACCCTGATGATATTAATAATAAATCTAAACCAAACATTATCTATACAAAGCCAATGGGCCAGCCCTGTCATGAAAGAATTAGCATGAATCTATCAATGATTCTGAGGTCGTTAAAAATATATTTGCTTGTGTCCAACCAAGAGAAATTTAAGGTTTTGGAAAAATCTATTACTGATAGCTCATTTCCAGTATTCTATTTATTGAATCAAAATAAAGTAGGTATAGAAATTTTGGGCCAAGACCAATGATAAGAAAAATCCTTTTATTAAATCTACTGTTTCCAGCACTTTTTGTCTTCACAGAAAGTGAAGTAGAAAATATTTTTAGTAACGACAACAAAAATCAACTGTTTATGAACGTAGAGGTTGCCTTAGCTGAAGCTCAAAGTGAGCTTGGAATTATTCCTGACTGGGCTGCGAAAGAGTTTAGGCAAAAAGCAGACATTAAGTACTTGGAGCATAAAGAGGTTGTCAAAGAAAACAGCAAAGTAAGGCATGGCCTTGTAGCCAGATTAAATGTCTGGAAAAGGTCTTTGAACGATGAAGCATCCGAGTTTCTACACTATGGCGCAACGACTGTTGATATTATGGATACAGTCCTTGTACTACAAATTGATAACTCATTAGATTGTTTAATAAAAGATCTTTTGGAAGTAGAGACTCATTTGCTAAAACTTACAAAAGAGCATCTAAACACCTACATGGCAGGAAGAACGCTTGGACAGCATGCACTGCCAATTACTTTTGGAAAAAAAACAGGCACTTGGCTTGCAGAAAATAGAAGAAATATTGAAAGACTAGAGCACGTAAGATCTAAGGTCCAAAGATCAGGAATTTTAAAAGGGGCAGTTGGTTCGTACCTTGGTCTTGGAAAGCAAGCAATTGAAACCGAGGCTATTATGATGAAAAAGCTTGGCCTTGCTGAACCCTCAAAAGATGATTGGCATGGAATTCGTGACGTTTTTGCTGAGTATGCTGTGACGCTTGCAATTATATCTAAATCATTCGGACGCATTGGCAATGAACTTACATTGCTTCAAATGACAGAGTTGGGTGAAACAGAGGAGGATTTAGGCTCTGATGCGGTCGGAAGCAGCACAATGCCACAGAAAAAAAATCCTAGAGGCCCTGGGGCTTTAATTGAATATTCTCGAATTATTCCGAGACTCTCAGAAATAGTTTTAGATGATATGGTAAATAGCTTTGAAAGAGATGGTCAAAAAAGTGACGATGAATTGAAAGCCATCTCAATAGCCGCTGAGGAAATGATTGAAAGAGCAAAACCACTTTTAGCTCAACTAAAAGTTAATAAAGAAAAAATGAGAGAAAACTTAGACCTTACTAATGGACTTATACTTTCACAAAGACTGACATTTTATCTGGCAGAAAAAATTGGCAAAGATACGGCCAATGACCTTATGCATGATGTTGCAAAATATGCTTTAGAAAATAACCTCACCCTTTATGAGGTATCTCTGGAAAACGAAATAATCTCAAAACATATTTCCAAAAGCGAGCTTAAACTGATTTTGGATCCAGAAACATACATTGGTCTGGCAGTAGAACAAGCGCAAATAATCATTAAAGAGATTGAATTAAAACGCGCACAACTTAGATAGTATTAATGAATGAAGCTTTAAAAAATATCCTCGAAAGAAACTCTCACAGACAGCTAGATTTGCCAGCACCCTCTACAGAGGAAATGCAGAAAGTTTATCAAGCAGCCTTAAGGGCGCCTGATCATGCATGGTTGCGACCTTCAAGCTTCATCGAGATTCAAGGCAAAGGCCTAGATAAATTATCCAAAGCCTTTGTAGATTTTGCAGAGGAAAACATAACTAACCTGCTGCCAGAAAAGCTTGAAAAATATAAAAACGCACCGTTCAGAGCACCTATGGTTATAGTTCTTGTGAATACTCCTAAAGAGCACCCTAAGGTTCCGGAAGTTGAACAAATTATGTCTACTGCAGCTGCAGCTGAAAACATTTTATTGGCATTACATGCTTTAGGTTATGGAGGAATTTGGAGAACAGGTAGCTTTGCATTTAACAAAAAAATTGGTAAGTTCTTGGATCTTGGAGAAGGTCAAAATGTAGTTGGTTATCTTTATGTTGGTACTCCCAAGGGAGCTCCAAAGCGTTTACCCGAATTCAATATTGACGATTTTGTCGTCAGGTGGGACAGCTAGATGAACATAAAAATTTTCCTTATACCGCTGCTTGCGACAGGCTTATTCTTTTTTGTATACATTTTGCTTGCGGCTACAACAAACTTTTTATCTGTTGAGGCTGGTTATGCTATTGGAGAGGTATCAAGATGGTGTGAAAGAATAAGTGGTGGCTACTTTAGAGAGCCTGCCAACGCCTTAAGTAATTTGGGATTCATAACTACTGGATTGATCATGTTCTGGATTCTAGCTAACGAAAAAAAGCGTAAAGATAGTAGGTTTCATGGACCCACTCCTACTGCATTACTGTACGCCTCGGCAGCATTATTTCTTGGACCTGGTTCTTTGCTTATGCATGGAACACATACTACATGGGGACAGTGGGCAGATTGGTTGAGCATGATTATGTATATATCTATTCCTTGGTTAGTAAATGTCTTTGTTATTAAAAACTATAAAGAAAGTTCTTTTGTAAAAGTTTATTTATATATTGTTGGGGTTTATGGCCTATTGAGTTGGCTTTTCGGGACAGGTCTTGGCATTAATTTTAACTTCTGGGCACTTTCAATTGCGCTTTGGGTAATAACTGAAGTACTGCAAAACTATAACTCAAAAATAGTAAGGTATCTTTCTGGGTTTGTTGGTATTGCTGTGATGTCAGTTTTTGGAATATTTCCAGATCAAGTAATTCTGAATTTTAGTGAATACTGGTGGGTGGTTCTTTTTTGGCTGCCTGCTCTAATACTTGATGAAAAAAGCCCAGTTAAAAAAAATTATTTTCCATGGTATTGGGCAGGAGTGGGTTTTTATATCGCAGCATTTGCAATTTGGCTTCAAGGCTATCCAGGTACAGCACTCTGTAATCCAGATTCAATATTTCAGCCGCATGGGATTTGGCACATTCTTTCCGCATGTGCGACATTATCTTTCTTTTTCTTCTTTAGAAGTACACAAAAAATCTAAGCTATACTAATTCATATGAGACCTTTTCTGACTATTTTTTTGTTCTTATCTATAACCGCTTCAGCAAATTTTGAAACCGTTATAAAGGATGAAAAATTTAGGGACAATTTTAATTTAGGCCCTGAAGAAAATTTTGTTGATCTGGTTGAAGGTTTCACTTATTTCAAAACTAATATAAGTCAAGAATGTCCAGAATATTATATTTTGGTACATGGCTTCTCTGTTCCCTCTTATATTCTTGACCCTGTCTATAATTTACTCTCAGAAAAATCTTATTGTGTTGTGGCATTAGACCTATACGGAAGAGGGTTCTCTGAAAACATTAACAAGCCTTATACTGATAGATTATTTGCCAAGCAGACGCTTCAGTTGCTTGATTATTTAAATATTAAGACAGCTACATTTCTTGGCTTATCTAATGGGGGCAGAGTGATTAGCAAGATAGCTGATATTAAACCTCAAGCAGTTAATGCTCTAATATACATAGCATCAAGTGGATTTCTTGAAGCTGAAGAAAGAGATGATAAAAGCGTAAGTCAAAAGGAGATTGATGATCTTATTGGTCAGTACCCATCTTTAATAGAAAGCCAACTTTCTGACTTTAAATATCCAGAAAAGTATCCGGACTGGATAACAAAATATGCTGAACTTACAAAATATAAAGGGTTTGCAAAAGCTTTGCTTTCAACCAGAAATAACCATACCTCACTTGATGGCATTCATAAAAAAATAAATCAGTCCGACATTCCCATATTTACAATATGGGGTGAAAGTGACGAGGTTGTTCCATATGATACTTTTAAAGAAAAAATAGAAGTTATTTTTTCTAGACGCAATGAGTTTTTCATAGACGAAACAGGTCATCTTCCACATATGGAAAATCCTGAACAATTTAATAAAATTTTACTCAATATAATAGAGGGTTAATTTTCAATTTATGTTGTTAATGAGAATCATTCTCATTACAATATTGCCATATGAATGAGTTCATTATTGTTTTTCGTGAAGTTCTTGAAGCCTCACTTATCGTTGGCATTATTTATACAATTTTATCTAAGTCAAACTTTACTGATGCGATTCAAAAGCTCTGGTATGGTGTGGCTGCCTCAATTATTGCCAGTCTTATAGTTGCTTATATCGTTGTTTCGTTAAAAGACCTTTTGGGCAATAACTCATCAATGGCACTTTTTGAAGCAATATTTATGTATATCACAGCTGGCTTAATTTGGTATGTCGTTTTTTGGCTCTCAAAGCATGTCAGTGATAGAAAGGAGCTGGAGGGGAAAGCAATGACTGCAGCAAAAATATCCTCTTGGGGAGTATTTTTTGTTATATTTTTTGCAATCCTCAGAGAGGGTTTTGAAACAGTAGTCTTTCTTATAACAAGTTTCTCAATAACTGAATCATTCTCTTATGTCGGCTTTTTTCTTGGGGCAGTTTTGGCAATCTTGCTGGGTTATTTGGTAGTGGTTCAGGGCAGAAGAATAAACTTAAAGAAGTTTTTCCAAGGAACAACATTGCTGCTTGTCTTTTTAGCTTCAGGTATGGTTGCTTATGGAACACATGAGGTTGAATCATATTTAGTTAAGTCAGATCAATTAGAAAAAGAAACGATCTCACGCCCTTGGGATATCCTTCAACCAAAGTTAGAACTATCTGATGGAGAAAATAAATTCTTTTATTCTTATGACGAGTCTAAAAATGTATATACACATTTACTGCATGACAGTGGAAGTGTGGGTGTATTTCTGAAAGGTTTTTTTGGCTACAATTCAAACCCAAATTACATAGAGCTTATTATGTGGTTTTTGTCACTAATCTTTGGGTTAAATCTTTGGAGAAGATTTTATTACTAGCCTGACTTCTTATTAATTTTTATAGAAAAATAATAGATTATTAATGATGTGAACAACCATGGAAGTTGCGTTTGGAGCATTACGGTTCTGCTTTTAAATTCAAACAACATTGGATTATAGAAATCACCTAAGGGGGACAGGGGTGCCCATGATAATTTTTTCCCAATAGAAAGTTGATCATGATAAAGAAACATCTCAACAAATAAATTTTGACCGACACACCAGATTAGTAAAATTATGAAGGAGCTCCACGACCATTTTTTGAATACATTGGGATTCTTTTTAGAAGCCACCCAAACTAAATACAGACCTCCAAGACTTATAGTTCCGGCATCTGCCATAGAATTTAGAATCCAGTTTATACTCTGAGGCAACCATTGATTCAGCACATCAGATCTTCTCAAATTTACAGAATCTCCATTAAATAAACCATAATTAAACCAAACCTCCCATCCGAAGGCACAGACTAAAAAAAATATTACATAGAGCTTTAAGATCCATTTAGGAATTTTTGTCCATAAAGCACAGAGCAAGATCAGTGGGATGATCGCACTTGCGTAAACGATAATAATTATCCTGAGCTCTTCTGGACTCATTAGGCAATGTTACTACACAAAGGAACAATATTTTGTCAAAATTGCTACATGACAAATCTTACTGTTACAGATGTTTATATAATTGGTCTCCCTATTATATTTATGCTCATGATGGCAGAAGCAACAGTATCTCAATACCAAAATAAAAAGTATTACAAAAACAAAGATACCCTTTGCACAAGTGGATTGGTTGTGGGAAATATCCTTATGAGTCTTACAATCAAAGGGGCAACATTGGCGCTACATTTTTATCTTTATCAGTTTAGAGTCTTCGATATTTCCAACAGCATTCCAGTTTGGCTTTTGTGGGTTTTGACCTTTGTTTTAATTGATTTTGTATTTTATATTTATCATCGGTGCTCCCATAAAATTAGATTCTTATGGGCTATTCATATGAGCCATCATTCAAGTGAAGAAATGAATTTTGGAGTCTCACTTAGGCAAGCTTGGTTAGGGCCAGTGTCTAAAATACCATTCTTTGCTATTCTTCCATTGATTGGCTTTGACCCAACAGTAATTGCAGTGGCTGGAGTAATTAGTACGCTTTGGGGAGTTGTCGGTCACACACAAATGGTTGGAAAACTCGGACCATTGGAATGGATTTTAAATACACCCTCTCACCACCGAGTGCATCACGGGTCAAACCCTGAATATATTGATAAGAATTATGGAAATTTACTAATAATCTGGGATAGGCTGTTTGGAACCTTTGAGCCAGAAAAAGCCAAAGTAACGTATGGACTAGTAAACAACGTAAATACTTTTAACCCTATTAAAATTACCTTGATGGACTGGCAAGCAATGTTAAGAGAAATAAAAGAAAAGGAAAAAGTTTCAGAGAAGATTAAAATATTTTTTGGAGCCCCACAAACAAAAGTAAAAATTTGAAAAAAGTAATTAACATAAAAGAAAAGTTTGGTAAATTTGACGACCTTTGGTCACCAAAAATTATTTCTGTAATGAATGATTATGAATTCAAGCTTGTTAAAGTAAAAGATGATTTCGTGTGGCACAAACATGATGAAACCGACGAAGTATTTATAGTTATGGAGGGAAGGTTATTCATAGAGTTTGAAGAAGAGACTGCAGAGTTAAATGCTGGAGAAATGATAGTGGTGCCAAAAGGGGTAAAACACCGTCCGTACGCCAAAGACCTTACAAAAATTATGCTTGTTGAAAAAAGTGGCATTGTTAATACTGGGGACAATCCATCTGATCTCACAGCAAGCAATAAAGATTGGGTATAATCTAAGCATGAGAGGTGTCGGAATTGGTTTTGCTTATTTGATGGTTTATTCCTCACCCATCCAAGTCGCTATTATTTTGTGGGGTCTTTGGATTATTTCTACCTCAGATTACACATTTCTTGGACTTTCTAGCAAAGAATTTCTATATGAAAACCTTTTGATACTACATGATTTTGCATACTCACTATTTTGGGGATCTGAAATCTGGAAAGCGTACTTAGATTTTTGGTACCAATTTCCGTTAATCATTATGGCTTCACTTAAGCTCGCTATAAGTACATGGTTTGGCCTGTGGCTTTTGAAGAAGCTAAAGTAATGAAATTAAAGGCCTTCATTTTATTCTTGTTGGTAACTTTCCACCTTGAGTCAGCTACCCTTAAAGATCTTAAAGAAAAGGAAAATGTATTTGAGGCAGGTTTATTATTATCTGGTCTGGATAATGGAATACATTTTTTAGAACCAGAAGATGATATGCAAAGGCACTTACTTCTGGGCATTCATGGTGGAGGATCACTTGGTTATGAATGGGTCTACCCTCTATCTACTTTAGACAGCCCCTCAAATCTAGTGACTTACTTTAAATGGAGCCCACTTGTTCTAAATTGTTTAGCCGAGGATACGGAATTTTTAATAAATTTTCTAGAAACACATGGCCAAAGTTATGAAACTATCACAATATTGGGACATAGTCTGGGAGGAGTTTTGTTGGGTAAAGTCTTAGAAAGTGTAAACACCAAAGTCCCTATTGTGGCTCATATTATTGCATCGCCTCTTGCTGGAATAGCCCCTACAAATAAGATTTGTGAGTATCAGCCACCTAAAGCAATCCAAGAAAATATAGAATTATACGAATGGAGAACGATCAAAAGATTAGATGGAGTATTTTTGGCACTGCCTTTTGATCCACAGGTTGTCGATATTAAAGGTAGTATTGCAACAAGACTCCCAGAGAGATATAAAGAAAATAAGTTGGGGCACAATTGGTCAATTAGTTGGGTAGCCGATGAAATTTCCAAAAGATAATTTTATTTTTTATGTTTGGTGTTAGAATCTAAAATTACTTTTATTCATACAAATGTTGCCAGAAATCTTAAAGAACAATTTGTCCATTCCTGTTATAGGTTCACCTTTGTTTATTATCTCTCGACCAGGTTTGGTTATAGCTCAATGCAAAGCAGGGGTAGTTGGATCTTTCCCTGCTTTAAATGCACGACCTCAGGAGCTGCTTTCCGATTGGATTAAAGAAATAAAAGATGAGTTGGGCGAATTTAAAGACAAAAATCCTGAGAAAAAAGTTGCACCCTTTGCCGTAAACCAGATTTGCCACTTATCAAACGACAGATTGTTCGCTGATGTAGAAACCTGCGTCAAACACGAAGTACCAATTATAATCACATCTTTAAGACCACCAGCAGATCTGGTAAAAGCAATTCATTCTTATGGCGGCCTTGTATACCACGATGTAATTAATACAAGACATGCACAAAAAGCGGTTTCAGAGGGTGTAGATGGTCTAATTTTAGTGTGTGCAGGTGCGGGGGGTCATGCTGGAGCACTTTCTCCTTTTGCTTTATTAAGAGAAACACGGGAGTGGTATGATGGCACCATTCTTCTTGCCGGGGCAATATCAGATGGCTTCTCAGTTGCCAGTGCATTGGCGATGGGTGCTGATCTTGCTTATATCGGTACCCGATTTATTGCAACTAAGGAATCAGAAGCTGACGATGATTATAAAAATATGTTAATCGAGAGTGCGGCCAAGGACGTGGTTTATACAAACTATTTCAGTGGAGTCAAAGGCAATTATTTATCTCCTTCAGTTGCAAGAGCTGGCATGGATCCAGAAAATTTACCAGAAGCAGATAAAACAAAGATGAATTTCAACTCTGGCGGAAACGCATCAAAGAAAGTATGGAAAGATATATATGGTTCTGGTCAGGGTATCAGTTCAATCAAGAACTCACCGTCAGTTGCAGAACTAGTGCAGCAAATGAAGAGTGAATTTGATGAAGCAAAAGAAAGCTTTTCAGAAAAATTGAAGAACTATTAAAGCTGCAGCTGAAAACTAAGCCCAAGTTCAGAGTCTTGATATTCAGAAGTTTTAAAATTTAAGACGATCCCAAAAAAATTATTTACATTATAAGCAACATCCATGCCGAGCTTAATATCCATATGATCAGAGAACCTTACAGCCAGATCTTCATTTAAACAAAATTCATCCGGTTGGTTTCCAGTGCAAAAGTAATCAACATAGGCATCACTATCTAGAACTTCTTTTGAAAAATCTAAGTATAATTTCCCTTCCCAATGATTTGCATCACCATACCTGGTCCCAAGCACAACATTTCCAAAAGATTTGTCATTATCAAATTTGGTATCAAAAGAAAAACTCCTCATACCTCCTTCAATATAGATATCAACAAAATTATCAAAATTTAAAGAAACAGAACCAACCGATATTGAATTTAACAAGTCTCCTATCCCAATGTGAGCACCAAGCCTTGCATCAG
>MDSW01030649.1_pt1 | contig 14011 bp, 12 predicted proteins | sample 811171 | NCBI WGS metagenome assembly MDSW01 (sample SAMN05326641, study PRJNA326480) | marine metagenome | isolation source: seawater | place: Atlantic Ocean: North West | collected 2012 | reverse complement strand
TTTGATTTGTTTGGATATCAAGAAGGTGGGCATATATCTTTAGATAGTTTTATAAGACAGAGCTGGAGGAATATGTAATGGCTGAAATAAAACAATTAAATTTAACTCAACCAATATATAACCCTATGAATGATGGGGGTGAAAGTTTAGCTGAAAATTTAAGAAAGTCTGCTGAAGCAAAGTTTACTAGGCAGATGCGTGCTTACAATCAAAAGAAGATGGAGCGTGAAGAAGCAGAGTATAGACTTGGTAAAAGAACAGAGAACTTTGTATTCTCTAATTATCCTAGTAGCAAAGTGCAAGGAGAGTTTGGAGAAGCTGTACAAAATTTAAGATTTGGACCGGGCTCTAAAAATAAATGGAGAGAGAAGTGGAAGAAGTCTGTTGGTGGTAATATGCAAGGCTTTGAACAATGGTATGCTACTTCTAAAGCGTCTGAATTAAAAGGTATACAAAGAACTTTAGTTCGTGACCCATCTGTATTCTTAACAGAAGAATCTTGGACCGACCATATTAATGACATTGTAAATGGTATGGACCCAAATGAAAGAAGGTTGTTAGTAGGTCATTTACAAGACGACCCTACTACATACAATATGTTTAATAGTGTTTACTCACCTACTAAAGATAGGACTATGGACACTATATTACAGCATTTTAAAGATGACCCTATAGCATATGGTGCTTTAGGTACTGCTATGACTGTGTTTACTGGTTTTATGTTAGCTAGAAAAGGCAATTATAAAGCTATTGGAGACATGATTAAGCGTAAAGGTGGTATACTTACTAAGCAAGACACCTTTGACTTACCTAATGAATTAAAAAGAAGTTTTATAACTGCTGATAAATTTAGTGAAAAACAATTAGCAGAAATGGCTAAGAGAGGTTTAATTAGTAAAGCTCAATTAGAAGCCTTAAAAAAAGGTGATGCAGTTATACCAGATGCTTTTATGCGTGGTGGAGCTAGAGGTAAACCTAAAACTGGACAGATGAACTTGTTTGAAGAAACTATTGACACTGGTCCAAAGACTGCAAGATTTATAAATTCAGATATAAATAAGTTTGTTAAAGATGGTACACTAACCCAAGCTCAAGGAGACCAACTTAAAGGTGTTATTAACAAAATGATACAGGACGGAGAAGTTGTTAGTCCTAAAGCACTTATGGATAAAATAAGTGGTAAACAGTTCTCTGGATTAAGGGATGTACTTAATGCCAAACAAGATATTATACCGGGCTTTGGACCATTAAAAAATCCTGGTCTATTTAGAGGAGCATTGTACGCTGGTGGTTTATATAAAGCTGGTGAATACATGGCAGAAGGAGTTGGACTAGGAGAGACAGGACAGACTATTACAGGTATGGGTATGTCACATTTAGCTCCTGTTGCTCCTGCTATGATTAGCAAGGTTAAAGATGTTGCACAAGATAGAGGTATATCTTACTTAGTTAAGAAGTTGACAGAAGCTGGTTCTTGGAAGTTGGCGGCTAGAGTAGCATCAAAAGGACTTATAGGTGGACCACTGGGTATTGGTCTAGCATTATTTGACTTATATACTATATACAATTTAATCAAAGACGATTAGGAGTACAATGGCTGAGCCTAAACAATGGTCTCCTAAGATGGACGAGAACCAGATTAGGGGCGTCATAGACCAGTATAATATGGCACCTCAGTTGTTTGATAATAGAGATGACGATATAGAGTCTCTAGAAGAACACGCTAATTATTATAAGATACCGTTCGCAAGACAACCACAACATCAAGATGCTTTAATAATCCGTATGCTAAAAGAAGCTGGTAAAGGCTTTGCAGAGGGATTTACTACATTACCATTACTAGGTGAAGCAGCTCCAAAATCTACTTGGGAAGGTATAGCTAGTAACTTAGGTCACCTTGCAGGTTTTGTAGGTTACTTACCCGGTGCTCGTGCATTAAGAAATATTAAAGGTTTAAGAACATATAGCCAAGTAGGTGAAGCTATAAGAGGTACTAGTATCCCAATGGGAGGTGCTAACCTTATACAAAAACAAGCAAAGAGAGTAATAGAGCCTATACTTAATGACCTGCCAGAGTTTGCTAAGTCTCCTATATTTAGCGATATGGCTAGTGGTGCTTTTCATTTAGGTACTGCAAGTGCTATATCTAGTTGGACACATGGTGTAGATGAAATGATGAACGCCGCTGGATTTGGTGGTATTGCTGGTGGTGCGTTTAGATTTATAGGAAATATGAAAGGTTTAGGTACTAGAATAGAGCCTAGTCAAATGAAACCTAATGGTAGCCCTGATTTTAAAATGCTAACTGATGGACAGAAGTTTGATTTATTTATGAGAACTACTGCGGGTGCTATGTTCCAAGGGTTACCTGCATCTTTACAAGGTGCTACTACAGAAGAACAAGTATACAACTATGCTATGGGTGCTTTCTTTGGATTTAAGGAAGTACCTTATCAAACTAGAACAAGTAGAGAGTTTCTTGCTGACTCTATGAAAAAAGATACTGGTCCTGACCCAGAGCTAAACCCAAGATGGGATACACTTACTACTGAAATGAAAGGCATAGTAAAAAAAGATTTCCAGCATACATTTCAATATAGCGAAAACGGACCTAGCGAATCTTCTCATGTAATATATGACATACTTAAAGGTAGGGGCTTTGATATAGATGCTATAGAGCAAATGAGTAAAGGGTTTGAAGAGGGTTATCGACAAGATAGCATGGGTCAAATAAGAAAAGACCTTAGTAAAAAAGAGCAAGAAGATTATCAAAAGCGTTATAAAGAAGATAAGACTAGTCAGGAACAGCAAGACATGGATATGCACTTTGCAGATGTTAAAGATGTACCCGGCACTCTTATAGGAAAAGGTGGATATGTAGATAACTTATTTAAAGACTTAGGCTCTTACGAAAGAATAGGTATTTCAACAGAGATAAATAAAGTCTGGGAAGGATTGCACAAAAATGGGAAACCAATCGAGGGAGCAGAGCAAGAGATTATTAAATTTATTGAGGGTTCGTCTTGGGGAAGAGCACTTAATGAGAAAGAAAAGGGATTCTGGAGACGATGGGCAGAGCAGACAAGAAAGAAGGAGTTCGTTGAGCAGATTAATATTGTTGACCAAGAAATATCTATTCAAGAAGGAATTGTCAACCCTCTGGGGAACAGAAAAGAACTCAAAAACGAACCGTTAGTAATAGAAGAAATATTTGATAACGAAGCATTTAGAGTATATAGAGAACCTATAGAACAGCGTAGAGACAATAAGTTTATAAGAGTTCTTGATGAAGTAATATATAATGGTAAAGCTTACGACTTAGGTAGGGTAGTAGAAAGTATTACTAGGGTACAAGCTAAACAATTAAAAGAAGATAGACCATCAGAGCCTTATTATAAATTACAAGCTGAAGCTAGGAACTATGCAGAATCTTATTATAAAAATAGGATGAGCGAGTTAGCTCAAAAGATGTACGAAGAAGGGTACTATTACTTTGGTGGTAAGGGTGATGCTAAAAGAATGTACTTTGTTAAGTTGCATCCTAATGTAGCTAAAACTACAAACGGAGTAGACCTAAAGGCTAAGAAGGGTATGTCTAAAAGGTATCTAAAAAAGATTAATAAAGTTATAGATGATTTTTTAAAGAAAGCAGACCCTGATAAATATCCTAACAAACGTAAAGCAGAGTTTGTATATATGGAGTCTTTTAAAAAGTTTAAAGAAGCATACCCTAAGCTTAAGAATCCAGAAGAAGTATTTAGAAGAATGTATGTCTCTAATGTATTGTATGATATACAGAACAATGGATTTAGTGCTAAGATGGCTGAGTTTGAAGCAAACTTTAAAAAGGTATTAGGTGATGGTTATATAAATGACCCTAGAGGATTTAACAAAAGGCAACAAATATGGTTTAATACAGGATACTCTGCTGACCCATTAAACGTACAAAGGTTAGCAAAGAAAGCTGGTATAGAACTAGCTAAAGACCCTGAAAATAATGATGAGCCAGCTTTTAGAGTTATCTTATTTAAAGATGCTAAGAACAGAGATATAGCAGATGAAAATGGAGCAATACCAATCTTTGCTAAAGCTAATAAATATACAGAAGCTACTGACGGAGCTATTGTAGGACGTAATGGTATTGTAGACGCATTAAACTTAGACAAAGGTTTACCTATAGATGGTAAAATGAATAAGTCTTTTATAGTAGAACCTTATAGAAACAACAATGAGTTTGGTGCTATGTTAGGTAAGTATGCTATACATATAGGTTCTCCTGAAATGGAAGCCTTTATGAAAAAGAATGATTACCATATGGTCCTACCAGAATCAGCCGTAAAAGCTACTGGAGGTAGAAAAGTTGGAGACCTAACACTAGGTAAAGGTGGAGCTATACAATATAATGGTGAAGCATTCTTACTTCCTGTTAAAGCGTTTAGAACAGTATTAACAGAAATAACAAGCGATAAGTTTATTAAAAGGCAAAGAGTGCCTAAGCAAATGTTCTCTGTATTAAGCGAATATGGTTATTCTGACATTGACCCTAAGGTAATGAAAGATATGCAAGATACGCTATCATTAAGAGCCACTGAGGGTACTCCTGAAGGTAAACAAATACTAGAAACATACTATAACTCAAAGACACCAGAGAATATGCAAAGAGTTGTAGAAAATCTAGAAAACCTACCTATTAAAAAAGTATTTGAAATATTAAAAGATGACACCAATCCTAAGTTAGCTCAGAAACTATATGAAAAAATATTAAGAGTTGACGTAGAACAAATGAAACACCTTGCTGAAGAAGGTGAAATGACTAGAGAACAATACGAACAGGCTATGAAAAATAGCGTTGACTATGAAAGTATTGTAGAAAGAGTTAATAGCGTATACCCTGATGGCAGTGTTGCCGCTTACCTACATAAGTTTTCTAGAGACTATCGTATGCAAGCTATGCGTAATTATGTAGTACATAAGTTTACTAGACCAGAGATAGACAATAGTGCGTCATCAAGAATGAGACCTTATGAAATAGGACTGCAAAAGAAGAACAAGAGTAGGGATGATACAAGTATACTTAATACAGACGAAGGTCAAACAGTATTCTTTTTAGATAACGGGCATAAGAATCTTAGAATATATGATGAAGTCTTTGGCAAAAGAGGTATGATAACCTTAGGTGAACTATGGGCTAATAGACAAGAGTATATAGGTAAAGATGCTACACCAGAGGTAAAACAAAAAGTAGAAAATATACTAGAAGCAATAGTAATGCGTGTTCCTATGGATTCAATAAGTGGTGCACATAAGTTAAGGTTTGCCGGGTTTACAGGTATAGATGGCTTTGGCAGTCTGTTACATCCTAGAACTATGAGAGCCTTAGGTGGTGCTGACTTAGATGGTGACAAAGCAACTATATTCTTTGGTGGTGAGTCAAGAGGTTTTAAACAAGCTTGGAAAGAAATGTACCATAAAAATAAAGATGAGTACGTTAATGCTAAAGGAACACATGAAAAACATAATAAGAATGAGATAGACCCGTTAACAGGCGATACATATGCTAGTGCAATAGCTGAAAGAAATGAAAAGTTTATTACTGAAATGGAACATCTTGGTAATCAATACTCTCCTTATTGGAGACAATACATTAGCCAACAAACATTTTCTGGTAGAGATAATTTAGGTGTTGCTGTTGTAGAAAGAGCTAGTGTATTAGGAGCTTATAACATGGTGCGTAAAGGTACTTTTGGTCCTGATGCAAGAGATGGCATAGAGAAAAAAGTAAATTTACCATATTGGAAGGATGGTAAGGAAGTGTTCTATGAAGGAACAATAAATATAGGAGAAGGAACCTACTCAAGACCTTATATGCACAGTTACTATAACTCTAGTAAAAAAAGAAGGGAAATGAGACCTGTTAGGTTAATATACAGAGCTAAGCTAAAACCTGAAGACTTACAAAGATTTAGAGAATTATCTAGAGCTATGATAGCTATAGGTTCTGACCCTATGGACGAAGCTAAGGTAAATGGTACTTTAATACCTAAAAAAATATTTGATACATTATTTGATGTAAAGATAATGGAGGTAGATAAGTCTGGTAGACCAACTAGAGAAGCTAAAGACCCGGGTTCTAAGGTTACCTTAACAGAAAAGTATTATAATGATAAATCAAAAGATGAGTTTTTAAGAAGATGGGCTGACCAAATTAGGCGTGGTGGTTCACAAACTATGTTTAACGCTGTAAATAGAGTATTGTATAGTAGAAACTATGCAGAGAATAGAAGATATTCTTATTCTGAAATACAACAAGGCGTCCGTGAAATGGATTGGATACCTAATAACATGAGGACCACATTCTTACCTCACATAGCTAAGCAGATACAAGGTATTGATTGGTCTGATGGGTTGTTTACTCGTATGGACTTTGGCAACTTAATGAAAGTTTATGATGCTAACAGAGAATACGTTGCAGATTTAGAGCCGTTAAGAGAGGTTATGGGTAGAAAAACATTACAAACACCTATGTCTCAATTAATACATCACATAAACAATAATAAAATCTGGGACCCTAAGGTAAGAAAAAGACTTGCTAGGAATACACCACTTAAGCTTGATAATAATAAAAAACCTATACCAAGTCCCTTTGAAGTATTTGTAAATCACGGATATATAAAAGCAGATGGCACAAAAGCATTAACTGTAGGAATGAGTGTTCCTAAAAAAGACCAGATGCGTAATCCAAAGTATAAAGAAAACTATCTTGAAAACTTAGTATTAAAAGCTGAAGACTATATAATAAACGATTTGAGCGATATGGCGTCACTAAAAGTTATAGCTGATGTTGTTAAAAAGTATGATATACCTGACAGTAGATTTGAATATATACATGAGAATGCTGACAGAATAAAATCTAAAGCTAAAGGTTTTTACACAGAAAGAAGAAGATTAGATAGAGAATTAGCTAAAAATTTAGAAGACTGGATGATACAAACTTATGCTAATAAAGACATACCGTTTCCATTAACAGAGTTTATAGAGGGTACTCTAAAACCACCAGCAAGAAGAGAAAAGACTAGTGCTGTTAATGATGCAATTAAAACAGATAGACTTATTAGAGATTTTAAAGGTTCATTAAAAGATAAAGGCGAGAAAGCATTATTTGATATGCTATACATGGGTACATACCCTAAGGGTAATCAAAAAAGATTAGATGCTTTATTAAAGCTACCTAAAGAAGTTCAGGAGAAACCTGATATTGCAGACGCTATAAAGTATTTACAGGGTGCAAAACTTAAAACAGCTTTATTAAGAGAGGGTCTTAGGTCTAAAGAAATAGATGCTGACAACTTAAAAACATTCTTTAGTGAGTATGACAACTTAATTAGAAAATCTAGTAAAGGTTTAGACAAAGAAGCTGAAGCAAGATTAATTAAAGAAGCAGAAACAAATGACCCGCTAAAAAGCATATTTGATAATAAGGGTAATTTAGTAGAAAATGAGTTTGTTAATGCTAATAGATTAGACGCTCCAGAAATAAAATACTTAGATGAAGTAGCTCCATTTAAAGGAATATCTGAAGGTAAATATAAAGATAGAGAAATGAGAAGGTTAAAGAATAGTCTTGATGACCATTTAAATCATTATCATAATTTAGATGTAGTTAACCTAAACGGATTCTTTAGAGGTATATTTGGTAAAGACCTTAACCAAGCAAATAAATTAGACTTACAAAAGCTTGATAGAATATTTAAAGATATGCGTGATGGTAGTACTTGGCAACAGATAACTGATTGGTTTACTGGTAGGAAACCTAAAGACCCTATACCTATAAAGAAAAGTAATTACTGGAAGTTCCCAGAAGCCATAGAAAGAGACCTAAGAAGAAGTCCTGCTACTATGGATTGGATTGCAGATGTAGGACCATATACTAATAAACTTGGTAACACTATAGAGAATGCTAGAATAGTTAGACCTACTGCTACTATGGGAGAGTTACAACAAGTTTCTGCTAAAGCAACTGAGATGAGTATGAATGAATACGAAAGATTATCTAGTGAGTGGCAGGACGAACTAAGACCATTCTATGGTGCATTACCTGAAGGTGATATATTGTATAGAGCGGCAGTTGCTAAAAGAGAATACGATTATGCTAGGATGGTTATAATACCTAACAATCCTAAAGATGGCAATGAAATGGCACAACCATATTTTCAGAACTGGTCTAAATATAGAAACGAACACGCACAATTAAGTAAAAAGAATTACAATGTACCAACTGAACAGGGCGTACAAAAGATGACTGGTGAACAGGTCATGGATAAAATCAACAGGATTATCACAAAGTATAATGAGAAAAACCATAGATTCTTAAAAGGTGACCCTGAAAAAATTAGAAAGTTTTTATCAATGAGTGAGGTTGGTGGCAATGTAACATGGTCTGGCTTAGACACTTTGCGTAAAAACTTTTACAAATACCTGACTAAGACAATGAGGGAAAACATAAGATTACCTATTGAAGAGATTGGATTAGACGGATTAAAGCAAATTATTAAAAGAATACAGCTATCTAATATACCTGTATCAATGAGAAGAGGTAAAGAAGGTAAAAGATTACTAGAAGAAGTTAGAAGAAAAGCAGAACTGGAAGAAACAGGTACTATAGAATACCAGTTTTACTATCCTCATATGTCTTTTGATAGAAAGAGTGCTACTAAGAATCTACTAAGAGCGTTAAAGAAAGTTGCTAAAGATAAAGAATTAACAGAAAAAGAGATAGAACAAAAAGCTAAGAACATTATAGCACAGCATAAACAAATGACTGGTGATTTTATACTTAAAGACGACATGGACCAGAACTGGAAAGTTGTTAAACAAGCATTAGAAAAAATTGCAGAAGGTAGAGAAAAAAGAGCACAGACTATATTAAGAGATGGTGTAGTTAAAGTTGGTAATCAATTTAAAAGAGAAGCACATATAGGTGGTTGGGAATTAACTCCTGAAGCTTATGAAGCCTATATGAAAAACATTATTAGTCAATTTTATAAAAGCATAACACAAGTAAGTGCTAGAACTGTGATGCACAATTTTAGAGAATCTTCTTTAGCTAAGGGTAATAGTGCACAATTTACTAACGATTGGATGACATTCTTTGAGATGTATACTCAAGCCGCTATGGGATATCCTGTACAAATACCTAACAAAGTATTAAATAATCCTCGCATGAAGCTAGATGGCACACCTTATAAATGGTTAGCTGACTCTCGTGCTAAGGATAGGATAGATAGTATTAGAAAAAAACTTAATATAGGTCGTGAAGAACTAGAAAAACTTGATTTAAGTAAAAAAGTTGTTGATGAACTAAGTGGTATAGAATATACACAACTCCAGAACTGGGGAGCTATGGAAGCTAAGTATCAACTTGCATCACTACTTGCTCACCCTAAGAGTGCTATTGCAAACTACTATGGTGGTACTGTACATACTTGGATTAGTGCTGGATATGACAACTTAAAGAAAGCTAGAAACTTTGAATACTTAAAGACTAACATTAATCCTAAGTGGAAAAGCATGAAGGATGTAGAGAAATGGCTACAAGAGTTAGGTGTATTAGAAGAATTTTTAATCTATGAGGCTGGTTTAAATCCTCAATTAAAATCCAGAAAGACACAAGAGTTTGTAAAAAAAGTTGCAGATAAATACAAAAAGAATCCTAACGACCCTGATTTAAAAGATAAAGGTTTGTATAGGATAGCAAAAGAAAGTGGACTAACTGAAAAAGCTTTTCAAGCGGCTAGTTCTTTTATGCGTATACCAGAACGTGCATTAAGAAGAGATGCTTTTATTGCACATTACTTACAAGCAAGAGCTAAGTTTGGTGGTGCTATAGCCGACTATAATAGTCCGTTTTTAATTAAGATGGCTAAACGAGGTGTTAAAGCTACACAATTTTTATACTCTGCCCCATATAGACCTATGTGGGCAAATAGTACACTAGGTAGGGTGTTTAGTAGATTCCAAATATGGAGCTGGAATAGTGTTCGTTTTAGAAATGACGTCCTAAGACAAGCAAGACTAGCTGGATATAAACCCGGAACGCAAGAGTTTGAATCATTTAAAAGGTTAGCCGCCGCTGACTTAATGATGTTATCTCTTTCTAATCTGTTTATGTACAGCTTATTTGAAAACTCATTACCAGCTCCTTGGAATTGGTTTCAAGATACAACTGACTACTTATTTGGTGACGATAAAACAAGAGAAAGAGCTTTTTTTGGTTCACCTATTGGTCCTGTACAGGCTATTACACCTCCAGCATTACGATTGTTACCACCTTTATTTAAAGGATTAGTATCTAATGATTGGGAAAGAATGACAGATTATTACTTGTGGACAATGCTACCATTTGGTAGATTAGTTAGAGATGTAGTAGGACCCGGTGGTGTATTAGAGAACCCTTACTATAGTGTTACTAAATTTACTGGTATACCTTTAATGCAAATAGGTAATCTTATTACACAAGACGAAGATGAAAAAGGTAAACAAATAAGAGGAAGGATTATACACTAATGCCTATACCAAACCATTGTGCTGAATGCGATAAACCACTTACTAATGATGATGGGTACTTATGTGAATCTTGTCAAGACAAAGAACGAGAAAAAAACATGGTAACTACTAACAAAACTGGTGAAGATTTAAAAAACATATTACCAAGCTTAAATGACGGACAAGAACCAAATATTAGAAGAGGCTAGTAGATTAGGAGTTAGACCTTATAGTCTAAGACCTAGTGCTAATAAACCTTCAAGTTTAAATAAACCTAAGCCTGAACCTAAACCTGAGCCAAAACCTCAACCTAAAAATGATGATAGGTTATTGCTAAAAAAGTTATACAATATGACTACACCAGAGGTTGATAGATTGCTGGCTCACAGAGATAAATACAATCCTAAAAGAATATTTGATAAAGAAGAAATACAAGAAACTATAGCAACTAATGCTAACTTGTATGATTACCCTACTGACTGATTCCTGTAAGTAGCTGATGATAGTTACTACGTAACTATCCTGCTATCGCAGGTTCTACTACATTACTAAAATAACTACACTTATCTGGGTTGCAGTCTTTTTTATAAAGTTTACTATCTATTGCTTGTCTTATTGTACCGTCTAGCTCACACTTAATCATACAACCACTACACTTACCAGCGTCCCAGTTTGCACAATGTAATAACGCTTTTCTTAAAGTTGGTTTCATATTTACTCCTTGTTATGTAGAGGGGTGGAGGGCTAACAACTTCTCCACCCTATCGAGCTTTATTATTGAGTGATAATAATAAAAAATCAACAGAAACCACTCTGCTGAGAAAAGGATTGCTCTCTCTACAATTCTAAAAGGCTCTGGTGCCAACCATTTTTCATTTGTCATTCTTTTCTTCTTTTGGTCCATAACTTCTCAGCATTATTGCTTCATTGTCCTTATGTTCCTCACAGGGCGACTATCTATAGTCACAAACCCTGACAAATTTAGAGCCTTTTATTTCTTAATCGCAATTACTACCGGGTATACACTTAGTGTATGGTGAATCATTTTCATCTCCCGGGTCGTGTGGGCTTACATCGTGCATTTTATTGATAGGATTATCTGTTTGACCGATGCGTTTATCATCTTCATGGCACCAGTTACTACCTTTCTTTAATGCTTCTATAAGCTCCATTATCTCATTACACGTAGCCATACTATTTTCTCTGTATGCTTCTGAGTGTAACATATGTAAACCTTTCAGTATATACTGCATATTATGCACATCTACTGTGTAAGACTTACTCTTTCTTTTATTAAGTTGTTCTAGTATTGTTGCTGTTATGTAAACAGACAAATCTAACACTTCGTCTAATGCTTCTTTTAGATTATCTCTGCCACCTTCTCCGTTTAACGGAATATCTTGATTGTATTTATACTGACCAAGCTCTAAGCGAGACTTAAACAACTCTAAAACTTTATCGTTGCTACTTATTTTCATTAGTAACGACCTCCTTTCGCTAGTTTCTTCATTACATATACGTTTAACTCGTCAGGTAATTCACTTATTAATTGAATAAGTAAAGTAAAGTCATTCTCATTAAGAGGACCTTTCCTTGTGTTACAAGTCTTACATATTAATTGTAGGTTATCTGTATTAGAAGGACCACCTTTCGTAAGCGGCACTATATGGTCACAGGCTATTGTTCTAAATGTAAGTTGTTTATCACAATACTTACAGCCTTTACCATACATTTCGTAAAACATACATCTTATATCTGCGGCATCTATATCGAACAATACTTCGTATTGCTCACTACGCCTTTTAAGAGAACTCTTAAGAGAACTCATTTTTGAGGCTAGTTTCTTATATGCTTTCTGCCAGTATGTTTTATGTATAGGCTCAAGAACCTTTTTAAAATCATCTTTATTAGGTGACTTTATATCCAAGGTTTTTGTACCTTTTACGCTTTTCATCTTTAATCCTTAACTGTTGCAATCTGTTATATCCAGCACTTCCCTTAGATATAACTCCATTCTTTAATAAGCTTTCATAGAAACTTACCATAGTCTTACGACTTAGATACTTAGTCTTCGCAGTCATGGTCCCATTCTCCTTCTCCAAACCAGAATGCACCTAGTTCTGTTAGTTTTCTTTCTATTCTAGCTAACCTGTATACAATACTTACAAAAAATATTAACATAAAGAATACATACGCTTCCCAAGCTAATAAAAAAGGTACTGTATTGTTCATCAAAGCATCGAAATAATATTCGAACATATTCTACCCCCGTAGTTTAAAAGAGGGGCTCATATAGAACCCCTCTCGGTTGACGTTAAATTTACGCTTGTAATGTATACTCAGCGTATTTATTACCAGTATGAGACTTAACACGCTCTGTGATTATGTTATGTCCATCGGTACGCAATGAATTTATAACAGCCGCTAATCTAAAGCAACCACATCTATTCAATGCTAACATAGGTGTTACCTTAACACCTGATTGTAGTAACTCTAAGATAATAGTCTTTTGACTTACTCTGTTTCTTGGCATAGGTTTTTATCTCCTCTGATTAAACGGAGCTCAAAGCCTAACTTGTAAATACCTAGATTAAACCGTATTTCATTAGCGTTTATTATGAATGTAATCATAAAACACTTAAACAAATACAATGTAAAACCAAATGGTACTAAGTACAAGTCTATCCAAGGCTTCAAGACCTCCTCACTCTTTTTACTTTTTCAATATGAAAACCCGGTACATCAACACCTTGTGTTAAATCTTTACGAGCTTTCTTCTTGTCTACTACAGTAGTCATTTTTACTACTTTATAATCATCTGGTACTTGTTCTTCGTTTGTTATAGCAACAGGTCCAAATGTTTCATACAGTTTATACCTAGCAGTATCAGTTTCGTATACACCATTGTCATCTCCAAGTTCTGATACTACCATAGGTATTAGTGTTTTGTTAAAGTAGTCCTTTAAACTAGTTGTAGCCTTTCTACGCAACTTCAATCTTTGTATTTCGTTGTTGTACGCTTCTATTTCAGCATCTATCAAGTGCATCTTTTTATCAATGTTAACCATAAAGTAGTCAATGTTATCCATCTTTCTACTTATGTCTTTTTTTGTTACTTCCATTGCACTTGTAAGAACTACAGCTTCGTCTTCATCTGCAATTTGTAATTGCATATCTAAATCAATGAAGTCTCCGATAAGTTCTTTAGTTGTTTTCTTTGCCATATTCATCCTCTATAGCTTTTTCGATTATGTATTCTAGTTGCTTACGCATACTACGCTTATTTTCTATAGCAAGTTTTTGTAGTTTTAACTTTACCTCTGGTGAGATTTCTGTTTTAACTACAACACGCTTAGCGAATGGTGTCATTGTGACCTCCTTTTTAATCTAAATGATGGAGTCCACATAAGTTCTACATCGAACAAATCACCGTCACTATTCTTAAACATAGATACTGTTTTATCACTAG
>MDSW01138941.1_pt1 | contig 14015 bp, 14 predicted proteins | sample 811171 | NCBI WGS metagenome assembly MDSW01 (sample SAMN05326641, study PRJNA326480) | marine metagenome | isolation source: seawater | place: Atlantic Ocean: North West | collected 2012 | reverse complement strand
TGTGCGGCTTCAGTTATTTGTGCCATATTAAAAGCCCCTCTAGTGATCCTTTTCTTTAGTTGGAGGTTCGTTACTCCACGCAAGAACACCTACGAATATCAGCAGGCCTCCTACCACAGATATAGGATATTTAACGAACCAAACAGGTATTTCGATCATAAATCCAATTGCCATAATCAACAATGCCAATGACGTGAACGCCGGCCAGTACGAGGGATCAGGCAAATGTACGGTTGAAGGATCCACCAACGCTTGAGGCCCCGGAATCTCTTTCCCTTCGGATGCAGCTCTTCGTTTAATAATCCAATATGGATCTCTCCCTTCTACCTCTGGTAATTCAGAGAAGTTATATACGGGCGGTGGAGAGGCAATGGACCATTCTAATCCTGGAGCATCCCAAGGATCATGTCCTGCGTCCTCACCAGATCTGTAACTTGTGATTATGTTGTAAACGAATATCAGCATTGATATAAATAAAATGATGTAACCAGAAGACGACAACGCATTCAAAAAGTCCCATCCAAATTCAGTAGCATATGTATATATTCTTCTAGGCATTCCATTCATACCTAGATAGTGCATGGGGAAGAACGTGACATTCAATCCTATAAAAGTAATCCAGAAATGAATTTTCCCTAGCTTCTCACTAAGCAACTTCCCTGTTACTTTAGGGAACCAAAAATAAATTCCGGAGAATATACCCAGTATAGCTCCACCAAAAAGCACATAATGTAGATGAGCAATTATGTAATAAGTGTCTTGTTGCTGATAATCACTCGGGGCAACGGCATGAGACACTCCGCTCAATCCACCGATAATAAACATCCCAATGAACCCGACTGCAAATAACATAGCAGTCTTGAATTCAATAGATCCACCCCATAATGTTCCTATCCAGTTGAATATCTTAACACCTGTAGGAACTGCTATAAGCATAGTGGTGATAGTAAATACAGATACGGCTATAGGTCCTAAGCCTACTGTAAACATATGGTGGCTCCAAACCGCCCAACCCATCAACCCAATAGCTATCCCAGAAAATACTATGAACGGGTATCCAAATAAGGGTTTTTTAGCAAAAGCTGGTAGCACATCAGAGATTATTCCCATTGGAGGTAATATTAATATGTACACCTCAGGATGGCCAAAAATCCAGAATAGATGCTGCCATAAGATAGGATCTCCTCCAGCAGAAGGAACGAAAAACAAAGTTCCAAATAATCGATCCATGGTTAATTCAATTAGACCAACTGCTATAACAGGTATTGCAAACGCCAGTAATATTTGAACCACAAATGACATCCATATAAACACCGGCATTCTCATCAATGACATTCCCGGAGCTCGCAGATTCACAATAGTAACTATGAAGTTTAGTCCAGCTACAGCTGATGATACCGCTGCTAACATTAAACCAATAGACCAAAATTCCATTCCTTGGTTAGAACTATAAGGTTGCTCACTTAGCGGCGCATAAGCAAACCATCCTCCATCTGGCACTGAACCCACAACAAACCCAAAATTCATGAATAATACGCTAGCCAAGAAGGTCCAATAACTAAAGGCATTCAACCTAGGGAAGGCTACATCTCTAGCTCCAATTGCTAACGGTATAATGTAATTAAAGAATGCAGCGTTTAAAGGCATTATGGCGAAAAACACCATTGTTGTTCCATGCATTGTAAACATTTGGTTGTACACATCTGGAGAAACTAACTGCCCTCCAGGCTGCGCTAATTGCATCCGCATAATTCCGGCTTCAATACCCGCGACCAAGAACATAATAAAAGCAGTGACAAAATAAAGAATGCCTATCCTTTTATGATCTACAGTTGTTATCCAACTCCAAATCATAGAAAACATGCTTCCTTCAGATTGGTTTGTTGCAATAGTTGCCATTAAATCTAATATACTCCTGACTTTATTTTAGGCTTTGCAAATATTCTACTAGCGCTTCAATTTCAGAATCCGTGAGACTGGCATTGCCGTCATCCGTCTGATAAATCTGAGCTAATTTAGACATATAGTTACCATATTTTAATTCATCGGGATTTGTGATCCACGCTTTAAGATTTTCTGAATTCCTGTCGTAAATACCTGCAGCAAAAAGATTCCTAGTTGCAAGGTCAGTTAAATTCGGACCAGGTGCTATTGCGGATCCACTTAGGAAGCCATTCACTCTAGCCTGAACCAAAGCATCGGAGTCCGCCCCTGCTGCGCTATGGCATGTAATGCATTGCCCTTTCCCTGCGAATATTTGCTGTCCAAGCTTAGCTTCATCCGATAGTTCCGGAACTTCCCCATAACCAGCAACCCATTCTAAGTATTCCTGTTCCGATACTGCTTTCACGCCGAATTTCATTTGGGCATGCTGAGTTCCACAGTATTCAGCGCATTGTCCATAATAATATCCTTCTTCATCAGCCATAAACCATAAAGGATTCTCTCTTGTTGGAACCATGTCTTGTTTTCCTGCTAATTTAGGAACCCAGAAACTATGTATTACGTCATCGCTAGATAAACTCAAAGATATTGGCCTACCAACTGGAATTTTTAATTCATTAGCCGTAGTAATGCTTTTTCCATTAGCTGCATCTGGATAATTAAATTCAAACCACCATTGGTGTCCTGTAGCTACTACCACCAAAGGATCACTATCAACCGGGGGCTTCTCAAGATCCCACAAAACCTGAACAGACCAAATGCCCAAGCCTAAAATCAAGATTGTTGGGATTATGGTCCACGCAACTTCTAAAGTGGTATTTCCATGAGTTTGTTTTGGTAGAGGATTGCCAGGCTTGTGTCTAAATTTAATTGCGGCATAAACGAGGACGAATTCAACAATCACAAAGACTATTGCCATCACCCAAATTAATACATCGAAAAGAAACCCTTGCATTTCTGCGACTGGACCTTTCGGGTCAAACGTGCTCTGGTTACCATCGTATGAACACCCCAAAAGCAATAACAAAGACATTGTTAATAATGATATTAAGAAAAATTTGTTCCGGATGATCATCTTGTTTGTCGGTGATAAATTATAAATACTTTTCATGTTTAAAGTGATTATTTTTTCTCTTACTGTACCGTGGCATCGACATTGAACACTATCATAGTGCATATCTAGTGTCAACGGAATCCATTAATTAATTTTTATTATCCTATCATTGTATTATTATTGCTCTTATCTATCAAATCAATGAATCTACCATGAAGGAACAAAAAAGAACCATTAAATACAACAGTGAATACAAATACTGATGCCTAGCCTTTATTAATGACTGCGTTTTCTTCAATTGCCAAGCAAAATACAAGAAAACCACTCCTAACAATACAGCACTAATTAAATAAACTATTCCCGTTACGCCAGTAAAGGCAAAAACCACTGTCAAAGATACCACGATTACAGTGTATAAAAAGATACTAAGCACAGTGTAATCAATAGGAGCTACCACAGATAACATTGGGATTTTAACTTTTTCGTAATCTTTTTCAATCATCAATGACAGTGCCCAAAAATGTGCAGGGGTCCAGAAAAATACTATCGAGAACAGAAACAATGCCGAAAGATCAAATGATCCTGTAATTGCTACCCAACCAACCACTGGAGGAATTGCTCCAGGGGCTCCTCCAATTACAATATTTTGAGGAGTGCTACGTTTCAACCACATCGTGTAAATGACAACATAAAACAAGGTGGCGCCTAACGTTAAAACGGCAGCTAGCCAATTGACCCACAGTAATAGCACCACCATCGATATCACATTTAAAGTAACCCCAAACACTACTGCTGCAAGACCTGATATTCTTTTAGCTGCGACAGGCCTATCGCTTGTTCGAGCCATTAACAGATCAATATCTCGATCCCAATAATGGTTTAATGCACTCGCCCCTCCAGAAGCGGTTGCTCCTCCTAGCCAGACGGCCAGCATTAACCATAGATCAGGAACTCCGTTCTGAGCCAGAAACATTCCTCCACTCGCAGTAATTAGCAGAAGAAACATTATTGGAGGTTTTGTAAGCTCCAAATAATCAGATAGTACTTGTTTAATATTGAATTTACGTATGCCTCTTGAATCCATAACTACTATGCGGAAATACGCCTACATAGAATAAGTTGCGCAGCGTACCATACTGTTGCACCCCAAACCACTGATGCCATAGCAACATGTGTTGCCGTTAGGTAGATAGGAAAGCGCAACATGATCATCAAAGCTCCCACAGCTATCTGAATAATAAAAACTAGAGCCACTAACATTGCAATCTTCCTAACATCACCTGGGAAGCTTTTGTTTTTAATAGCAAAATGTACCACATAGATAACAAACAATCCCAAAACCAATACAGCCCATCTGTGACCCATATGAATGGACGCTAAAAACCCGCTATTCCCGCACAAAGGCCAAGATAGACATGCTGCCAATGCCCCATTAGCGGTAACCAATGATCCGCTGATTAAAACAAAATACATTACAGGAACAGACAAAATAGTCAGCACCACAATTTTCCGAGACAGTGCAAATGAATTAGCATTCACAAGCCGATATTTGTACATTAAAGTGGCTTGAGTGATTATTAGAGCAAAAAACAACTCCCCTGTAGACAAATGTACGGCAACTATTGCAGGCGGTAGTTCATTTAAAACAGTAATCGCTCCTAGGCCACCCTGTATTAATAGCAATACAACAGTAACCAAGCTTATCCATAGCAAAGCTTTGTCTTTCCTCATCCATAGCACGACCAAGGCGAAATTCACCAAAACTAGTGGTCCAACTATAATCGAAGCGATAAATCTATGAAGGTATTCAATAATGGCATGATATTCGAACGGGGGCAGAACTTTCCCGTAACATAAAGGCCAATCCGGGCACCCTAATCCTGAGCCGGTAGTCCTAACTATTCCGCCAACTGTTATTAATACCAACACAGACAAAGCCGTGATTATCATCAAATTTGATGTTATGTTTATTCTCTTGTCGGTCACTTGTCACTACACCTATTTATACGAGTATCTGCTAATCAAAGCAGTTTATGTTATATTTAATATTATCATGAATCCCGTTGTACAGGTCACTGATTTAAATAAGTCCTACGGCAAATTCCTAGCCGTTAATGATGTTTCTTTTAGCGTTCGTGAAGGCGAAATATTCGGAATATTAGGACCTAATGGAGCGGGCAAAACTACCACATTAGAAATCATAGAAGGACTAACATCTTACCAATCAGGATCCGTTACGATTCGCGGTATGGATTTAAAAAAAGATTCCAAGTCTATTAAAAGCATCCTTGGTATACAATTGCAATCATCAGCATATTTTGATTACCTCACCCTAAAAGAGATATTGACCTTATTTGGATCCATGTATAAAAATTCCAGAAACGCTCGGGAGTTATTGGAAGAAGTGGGGTTAGGAGAAAAAACTCAGAGCCGATTAAAGCAACTATCTGGAGGAGAAACTCACAAGTTTACACTTGCTGCTGCTTTAATAAATAATCCGCAAATTTTGATTTTAGACGAGCCCACAACCGCTTTAGATCCTAATTCTCGCCGAGAAGTTTGGAGCATGATTCAAGCCATTAACAAAAAAGGAACCACAGTGCTCATAACCACACATTACATGGAAGAAGCCAATACATTGTGTGACAAAATAGCCATAATGAATCATGGCAAAATCATAACTATTGATAGCCCAGACAACCTCAAACAGTCACTAAATTCGACCAATTCGATGACAATAACTACACTTGAGAATTTAAATAACAATAAACTGAAACATATAGAAAAAATAGATCCCAATTATGAGCAAATAGAACCCTGCAAATACAAAATGCAAATAGGAACTGAGCCTGGAAACTTCAGCGCCATATTAAAAATGTTATCTAACAACGACATCGAACCCATTAGTTTAGAAATATCTGAACCCACCTTAGAAGATGTCTTTATTAATTTTACCCAAAATTAGAATTATGACTCAATTATTTATCAGCAATTTAAAAATAATGTACCGAAATCGCCAAACAGCTTTTTGGGCTTTGTTTTTTCCATTATTATTGGTCACAGTTTTCGGCCTATTTAACATGTCTGAATACAGCAAGTCCAAAATAGGAATCTTAAATTCCTCAGAAGATGAATTGGCGACTCAATTAATAGATTCCCTCGGTAACATCAAAGGATGGAGCATATCTTCGCAAACGGACTCAAAATCGCTGGAGACCGACCTTGAAACCGGATCCTTAGAGTACGGAATTTACATTCCAGAGAATTTTTCTCTAGAAAATCCTTTTGTTACCGTGCAATACGCTTCACCAAATGATACAGAGCATCAAGTAATAGCAGCTACGACAAGAGATACTATACAACAATTAACAAACCCGAATTACGTGGTGACCACAATCGGCGACAGTATCAACAAAGAACCAGCAAATTATTTTGATACTGTTCTATTGGGAATTATTGGCCTTGCAATAACTGTAAACTCTGTGATTTCTATAACCATACAATTGAGCACATATAGAAATCAAAATATCCTTAAACGCCTTCTCGCGACTCCTTTACCAATCTGGAAGTTCTTCTTCTGTGAAATACTTTCTCATTTGGTGCTAGTCCTAGTCCAAACAAGCGTCATATTAATAGTTGGCTGCTTCATTTTTGGAGCAAATATCTACGGAAATATATTGTACATATATGTGATTGTTATTATTGGAACAATAGTATTCATAAACATAGGATTTATCCTGTCCTCCTGGGCAAACTCTCCAGCAGCTGGATCTGGCTTAGGTAACGCGGTTATATTCCCAATGATTTTTCTGTCTGGAACGTTTTTCCCCGTCGAATACCTCCCTTGGCCACTGCCGTTATTATCTGCGATAATACCCTTAACACCTATGCTAGAAGCACTAAGAGAAGTAGCTCTCAGCCAGATGTCATTAATAGCTATTTGGCCCTCAATTGCTGTTTTGTTAGTATGGATTTTATTAACCGGGGTAATAGCCACGCGTGTATTTAAATTCAATTAATCTTAAATACGTAAGCCTTACGTTTATATTGTGTTTTATAGTAGCGTGTTCAAATCTTAATCAAGAACAAAATTCCAATGTTATCAACGGTAAAGTAATGTCAGTGGTGGCAAAATCAATATCTGAGGTCGATTCATTTGAAGTTAAATCCTCTGCAGGAACAATTTACCGTTTTGAAACCAACGGCTTTATTGGATTCACCCCATCTCACATTAAAGAGCACCAAATAACAGGGGAACCCGTAACTGTAACTTTTATTCGTGAGGGCAGTCTTCTTGTAGCAACAGAAATCACTGATTAATTTACAACAGACTCTATAGCTTCTATTACTTCCTCGCTGGTAACAAAAATTTCAAATTTGTCCGCAAGTCTTCCCTCTGCATCAACCACAAATAACCAAGGCTCTGTCACTAATCCCCATTCTGACACGGCATCTACTTGCTGGCCGCTAAAGCGCCCTTGTTCTACCAAATCATTAGGATTCGCAAAAACCTCTACATGAATAAAATCAACTCGATCTGTGTATCTGTTTTTTACTGTGGACACCATATCTACAATTGGGCCACACACTTGACTGACACACAAAGCAGGAGTTGCAAAAACAATCACTGATGGCTTCCCGTTCGTAACAGCTTCATCAATCGACAAACGATATAAATCTACATCAGGATCTGGATCAGTAGATATAAATTTTAAGTCCGCTTCATTATCAGCTGTCAAAGTTACGCTTTTAGGCACACGCTCACCTATAGATGTAATAGAAGAATATTCATTAACAACAATTGCGGCTTTGCTCCATGTGCTTTCATCTTCGTAAACAAAAGAACCCACTATTTCCCAATAGTTCGGATTCTCTTGAGTGCCAGCACCCGATACATCGAAGAAAAGGTCTGTTACATACAACCCTTTGCCAGCCACCCCTGGAATACTCATCCAATAAGCTGTGGACGTATCTTTAATTACTCCTTCATTTTCATTAGGAGGATAAAAAATTGCTTCTACTAAAACTTGATCTACAACAATACTTTCTCCTTCAAAGTCAAACAAAGAAAAACCGATTCTATTGTCCCCTACAGTCACATCAGAAGTTGTGGCCACTACCATGTTAGTATTTTGGGATTTTTGAACAGGAGATGGTGTTCCGTTGCATGCCAAGTTTAAGGAAACAATAAAACCAAGCGCGCAAATTAAAAGTCGTTTATTCAAATTAAGAACCCTGTGCAATCATTTCATGTACAGATTCTTCCAGTTCAATGTTGCGTACAATCTCTATCATTTTATCTAATTTTTCCGTAGGCCAATCCATGTTTTCAAACAATGGCTGCACACGATCACATTCTGTTTTGAAGTCCCATTCCAGCTCAGTTCCCTGGTATTCGCCTTTATATTCCGTGCCGTCAAACAAAGTAATAGTTATTCTTGGAGCAAATGCTAGTCTATCTTTGTGCCCTTCAATAGTGACTTTTTCCATCAATTTAAGCACCTGTTCTTCTTTTAAATCACTAGCCACTTCTGGATCTACTCTCTCTTTTAGCGGAGGATAATATCCATTCAAACAAGTGTACGCCGCAAAATAATGCGTGCTACCAATCCCAGGAGATGTTCGAGCGCTACTTGGGAAAGCAGGAGAGGGATACGTTGTCTCAAGCCAGTTCATATCGACATGAATACTGGAAATCCGATCAAACTCTATAACATGCTCTTTCCTGATGTCCGTCATTAATTCAATTACTGGATTATTGTATCCTGCTGTAGGATATATCTTAGGAGTAATATGAAGTAACTCCCAGTTACTGCCCAAACCTTCTACAATTGAGTTTAAGTTAACTTGTTTGGGTCCAGCAAAAACATAAGAAAGTTCTCCAGTGTTGTTGCCAACAAAAGCGTTATAAAACCCTGCATCACCTTCTAAGGATGTTTCGGATCCTTTAACGTCTTCTTGCGAAAGCAACGCAGCCATAATTCCAGTTCTCGTAGCAACAGGCTCATGAAACATCATCTCCCTTCCTCCTGAACGAGGCCCTTCATTTGTTCCTCCTGTAAAAGTGCATGCCAAAGCCATACATGTAACCAATTGATCTTCTGTAAGATTCAAAAGCATCCCTGTGGCAATAGCAGACGCAATAGTGCCATACACAGCACTGGATCTGAAACCTCTAGCTTGTGTAGAAGGAATAAAATCACTACCTATACGTGCTTGAATCTCATAAGCTGCTGCCATCGCAACTAGTAATTCTTTACCTGTGCTGTTCTCCAACTCAGCACTTGATAAAGCAGCAGGAATAACACAAGGACCAGGGTGCAATAACATTCGATAGGAGTCTGACTGATTTGTTGCATGCATTAACTTACTATTCACAAAAGCAGCACCAGATCTAGTGGATTTAGAACCATCAAAAAGAATAGTGGAGCCTTCACTCTGTGGCTCTTCTCGTTTAATTAACTGTATAGCATTCTTTCCGTGTTCTGTACCTGCCCCAATAATTGAAACCACCATTGCATGTAACAAAGAAGCCTTCAATTTATCTACAACTTCATCTGGCAATTGCTCATAACGTAAATTTTTGGCAAACCGACTGAAAACCCTAGTTAAAGAATCTGCCATCTTGTCTCTCCTCTTCTTTAGATTTCTTTGATCAATTTATTAAAAATAAACCGGATTATTCCTAATATTAAAACTGCAATAAGTATATATACAAAAATATTCAATCCCCATGGCCTCCCCGCCATACCCAATGCGATGCCTGCAGCAGGAGGATGCTCAGTGTCTGTCAAACCCATAGCCAATATTGTCAACCCGACCGCTCCAGCCATAACCAAAATATCTCCGTAAGCAAAAGTAATTATGACTAATTCATAATTTATAAACACCAGTGCCAAAATTGAGCCAACGATCAAACCACAAGAATGCCCGCCAATAATAGCCCTTAATCTTCCTGATGAAGCTTGAGGATGGAGAAATGCTGTAACCACGGTGGAACCTAATCCAGCTACTAATGCAGCATTTGCGACGGAGTCTATGAACAGTAACACAACCAACATGGCAAAAACGGCTAAAACTGATTGCGCTAAATAGCGTCCCCAGTGCCCTCTGATATTCGGATTAGCTATATGAAATGAACCCATTATTACCTTTCAACAGACAATCTTCTAAACGCTCAGGCCTTTTTCTGTAAACACTGACCTAGCCACTCGTATCGCTGATCTAGTCCCAAAATAACCGCCGTATAGCATTACTTGAATGAATACCTCTAAAATTTCTACAGGCTTCATGCCTAATTCAAGCGCTCCTTCTATTCGTCTTCTAACTTGCCTGTCATACACCCCTACAGCTGATAATGCTGCTAAGCTACACATAGCCCGTTCTTTTGAGCTCAGATGAGGCCTTGTATATATCGCACCCCAGTGATATTCATTTACTAGTCGTTCAATCTCAATCTCTGCGTCACTAGCATTAGCGTCCAAATAAGCATCGATATCCTGATAATGCTCTTCATGCTTTGCTATACCTTCTTGGTAAAGCTGCTCTACTGATTTTGATATGTCATAATCAAAAGTAGCTTCAAAATCAACACTGTTTGCTTCAAATATATCTCTTGTAAGCAAGAGAGCATTCTCAACCTGCGGTATCCCCACATAAAAAGTCAATTGGATGAACACCTCTACAATTTGAGCAGGAGTCAATCCTACTGTTAAGCCTCTTTCAATATGTCGCCTTAACAGAAGCATTTGCCCATTAGCCATTAAAACCGAAATAGTACATATGCTCCTTTCTTTTAAATCAAGACCAGGACGGGTCCATATTTTTCCAAAAAGACACTCATCTATAATACGGCGAAGATCTGGAGCTAATTGATCTGTTCCAGGAATCGAATTATGACCTTGGTTATTGCCTGCCAATTTGGCTCGCATTTCTTGACCCACCTGATATCTATGTTCTAACGAATCCACTTTATCTCCTCAATCAATATGCTTAGAATTGTACATACCATTGTATCAATTAAATATTACAATCCAACTATGTATTCTTGATAATTTGCTCAGAAAACCAGGATATTTTTTCTAAAGTTTGAGATAAGTCTGTACTCCTCATATCAAATATAATATGAGACACACCTAAATCAGAATATTCTTGTATATCCCTCAAAATTTCTTCGTCAGTCCCTGCAAATTTCCGTCTAGGGCCCTCACTAGAGGCATCGTACAAAGGGGCTTTCATCGCAATATCGAGTTCTTCTGGATCTCTTCCAACTGATTCCGAATATTCTCTTAGATAGGAGAGCTCAGATGAAATTTGATTTGGATGAAGCGGAGTAGCAGGGATCGCTCCTACAGGATGCCAACCATCGCCCAAATTGACAGCTCTTCTAATGGCAGCCTTGCTTTGTCCACCAACCCAAATTTTTGGATGTGGTTTCTGTAAAGGTTTCGGGAGAAAATGAATGTTTGAAAATTTATAATAATCTCCTTCATAATCGGGAGATTCGGATGTCCACAATTCCTTAAATATCTTAAGGTACTCATTAGTTACCTTGCCTCTTTCTTTAAAAGGAGGAGAGGCCATCACTTCAAATTCCTCTTCCATCCATCCAACTCCAACCCCCAAAATTAATCTCCCATTAGAAAGTAAATCCATCGTAGCTAAAATTTTTGCTGTCAAGACTGGATTCCTGTACGGGACAATCATCACACTAGGGACAATTTTTATGTTTGTTGTAATGGCTGATAAATACGTAAGCAGGGTCAATTGTTCCAAATACTCTCCCGTGTCTCCACCAGGAAATTCCCCGCCTACTGTATACGGATATGGAGAATCTATAGTTTTAGGCACAATTATGTGATCCCCAACAACCATACAATCAAATTCCGCAGCATCTCCTGCTTTAGCGATCTCAGCTAACGGCCCTGGCCTGGCTGTAGGCCCATGATTTGGCAAATAAAATCCGAACTTCATACTATCCCTCACATATACAAATATTCTTGTCCACAATCTGATAATATAGAATATATCAATAGGAGGTGCAACATGGAACAGTTAACATTAGCGGAGGCTGAAAAAGCCTTACAAGCAGCTAAAGCTAAAGCAGAAGAAATGGGAGTGAAACTAGCAATCTCAGTAGTAGACGCACGAGGTGACTTAAAGTGCATGGTATGGATGGACGGCGCTCCTTGGAGATGTCCAGTATTCTCTAGAGGTAAAGCACGAGCATCTGTATGTTACGGAGCATCAAGTGCAGATTTAACCGAACGATTAAACACTCCAATTATGCAAGCAATCATGATTAAAGAGGGTGGAGAAATCATTCCAGGCCAAGGAGCTCTCCCTATATTTAAAAATGGTCAATTAGTCGGAGCTATAGGCGGAAGTGGCGGATCATCACAAGAAGATGAAGATGCCGTAAGAGCCGGAGTAGAAACTTTTAATTAAATCAAAATTGCCGGAGAGTGGCGCCTCCGGCATTAAATTTCATGAATTTTTATTTCCAATTTATAACTTTACTCATTTTTATTTTAGCAACGGTAGGATGTACTTCACCATCAAACGAAGTTTATTCAGTTCCTAGCGTCGATTATAAAGTTCCCACCGCATACGCAAATAAACCAACAAATGAAGGCCCGCAGGTTGTATTGCCCAAAGATGGCCTACCCCATGATGCGCCTGTTGAATGGTGGTATTTCAATGGGCATGTCTCAGATACTCAAGGAAATGAATTTAGCTATCATTTCACCGTTTTTCAGACCCAACAAGATCTAGATGGCTCTTACCCTCAGCTATTTCATGTTAGCTGGCACGACCATCAAGCAGGAACAGTATTCCATTCAGAAAAATCATTTCAGCAGTATGATGATCTTCCAGAAAATTATATTGACTTCCGTGTTGCTGCATGGCAAATGAAAGAAACCAAAGACAAATTTGTCTTATTTTTCGATGTTCAAGATTATTCTGTTGAATTGAATTTGAGCAAGAGTAAGAAACCTATCATGCATGATGGGACAGGTTTTGTAGACATGAAAGAAGCCGGACAAACTTATTACTACACCTATTCTTCATTGGACGCATATGGGCACATAACTAATATAGACACTCAAACAAAAATCACTGGCACTTCATGGATGGACCATCAATGGGGAGATTTTCTAGAAAATCTCGAAATCGGGTGGGATTGGTTTAGTATTCATCTAGATAATGGCCACGAATTAATGATCGCCTATGTTAGGAACACAAGTACCAACGAGTTCATAACATCTTACGGGACCTACATAGACCTTGATGGCAACTCTCAGCACTTACGTTCTGAGACTTTCACATTGGAAGCTATGCAGGACTGGCAAAGCCCCATAACTCTATCCAATTATCCCGTTAAATGGAAGCTTGGCATTCCCGTTTTAGACCTCACATTAAGTATTTCAGCAGTTACCGAAGATTCCGAGTTTTCTCCCGATTCAGAATTAGTGTTTTCATACTGGGAAGGAAGTACAAAAATCAGCGGCACAATCGAAAGCAAACCGATTTCCGGATATGGTTTTATGGAATTGGTCGGGTACTAGAATCCCTCTTTTATTTTGTATCCCAAGTGCAATCACTGCTTCATCAAAAACAAATCAGAACCGCCCCTTTTGGCACATTTTTAAAAATGTGTTATGTTCTGCACCATTGAATGGTTGTGCACTAGGATAAACGCCCATAACTGTTTAGAATTTAAAAAGGATATAAATATGGAAAAAGAAATACTTGTGTTAGCAAAATTTAAATCGGGAGACGGAACGTTTGAAAAATTCATGGGATGGATGCAATCTGATGAAGGAATGGGAGTAAGGAAAAGTATCGCTCATGTTGAGAAAACAATTCCTGCAGTAGCTCCAGATAAAAGTTACATTATGTTTAAACTCTCTGTTCACAACGAGGAAGGTTTGAAAGAATTATCATCCGGTAATAATCCGGTAGCAAAGCCTATTTGGGATGAATGCATTGAAAGCATCCAATTGTGGGACCTAAG
>MDSW01093103.1_pt1 | contig 14025 bp, 7 predicted proteins | sample 811171 | NCBI WGS metagenome assembly MDSW01 (sample SAMN05326641, study PRJNA326480) | marine metagenome | isolation source: seawater | place: Atlantic Ocean: North West | collected 2012 | reverse complement strand
TATCGTTCTGCTTTCTCTGTCTATTTCACTGTGCCCAACGGCAAGGCTGCCGGTGTGGCAGGCGTAACACCAGACAATAAGATCTGGATGTTATGCACTAAAGCCAGTGAAGAATATCCGCATACATTCGTAAGAGAAGCTAGAAGGTGGATTGAAAGTCTCCATAACCCATACCTGTGGAATCACGCAGACATGAGGAATGAGAGCCATATCAAGCTACTGAAGCTTCTTAAGTTTACATTCATTAACTATCACGTTCACAACGGTGTCCCCCTAATTCAATTTGTTAAACTATGTGTGAACCAATAAGTGCAACAATCGGTGTACTGTCTGCTGTAGGCGGCGGTATACAAGCTATCGGGGCGCATCAACAGCAGCAAGCTGCGGTTGCTCGCTCTAATGCTATTGCACAGCAACAGTATCAGCGAGAGTTGCAGATCGCAGCACAACGCGACCGAGCTAAGCTGCAGACGTATCAAGCAGAACTGAAGGCAGATACTGCTGCTAAGAATGCTTACTACGCTCAGCTGACTGCTAACCAGGCTGAAGCTACAAGAGCACTGGCAGCAGCTAACAACAAACTAGAAGAGAAAAGAACAGCCTCGGCATTTGGTGTACAACGCCAGATGGCTTCAGCTATCCAAGCACAAGGTCAGGTATTGTCTACGGGCAAAGCTGGTCAGTCTACGTTGCTTGCAGCATTGGATGCAGAACGCACCCTAGGTTTTGAGATGGCTGAGATTGAACAGACCCTGTACGATGCTCGTCGTGCCTCTGGTATTGAGAAAGAAGGTATTCTTCTGGATCAACACTCTGCCAACACTGCAGCTTGGAATGGTATTCCTGCTGCTCCCCTTGCTCCTGAGGCTTCATTCCTGCCTGTCAAGCCCATCAAGGCTTCTGGACCTTCTGGACTGGCACTTGCAGGTAACCTAGTTAGTGCTGGTGTCTCTGGCGTAAGCGCAGGCATGAGCATGGAATCAGCTATTTACAACATTAAAAACAGGTAACTATGGCATATCAAGGTAGCGCACAGTCAGTGGGCTTCCGTAACCGTACCGTGGCTAACCCCTCAGGGCGTATGCGCCAAGAGGCTGCTCAAGTTGAGCGACGCGGTAAGGAGCGGACCCGCGAGATGGAGAGGCAAGCTTCTCAAGAGATTCGTGAAATGGAGCGTGTTAGCAGAATTCAAGCTAGCAACGCTGATTACGAACTAAGAGCACTATCAAAATTCAGTGACACGATCACTCGCTTCTTGCAAGAAGACGTTGCCGACATGGAGAAACGTCGGATTGAAGGAGAGATTGAAGAAGGAAAGAGGATCTATGCAGAGCAAGGTCCAGAGTTCCAGCAACAAAGAGACGAGGTTCAAGATGCAGCTAACCGCAGCTACGACTTGGATGTCAAGACTACACAGATGGCTGATAAAGTCCCTGATGAAGAGGGAGCAGACCGTGTTCGTAAACTTTCTCGGTGGAAAGAGCACGGCTATCAGCTAGCTGCTATGAAAGAAGCTGGTCAGAACTTCGGTGTCTATCTGGACAACGAGCTGGCTACTAACGAAACTCTAATCCAAGATCCTGCTGGTGGTCCTGATTTTAGGATCAAGGACTACCAAGGTAAGCAGCAGTATGAAGCTGCTGTTAACTACCTACAAAACAACTACATCAAGGATCACAACCCTGCTGGGCTGAGTGCCAAGGTTGTCAACACTGTCCTGATCCCTAACGTTGACAAAGTTACTCAGATTCACCGTAAGGACTACTACCAACAGCAGAAGATTGAGTCTGCTACCCTAGACCTTGAGACTGCTAACGTCAGTCTTACTGAGTCTTTGAATGGTACTGATGGGTTCCCTGCTGCTGACGTTGCTATCAATGGCTTCTTAGTGCAGGCACAGGATGCATACAAACGCCAAGGCGTTGCTAATCCTAGGCAAGCTGCTAAGGATGCTCTGATTAACAGCATCAATGGTAGAGCGATTGCTAACCCTGAAGGGGTTGAGGAGTTGATTTCGATGGTTGAGGATGTTACTATCAAGGGTCACCCTGCTGGTGAAAAGAACTTGTTCAAACTGTACGAAAACCAGATCAGTGCTAACAAGCTGCGAGCTGCTGCTATCAAGCAAGAATCTGACGACTTTCAGCTCCGTAAACAAGACAGCCTAATTGACGCTACGCAAGCTGTTGAGGCTTACAGAAGTGCTGTCAACGATGGTTTGTCTGGTACTGAGCAGCAAATGGCTCTGCAAGAGCTTGAAGAAAAGTACGGTGTAATGCATCCTGAGCTGGTTAATAAAGCTCGCACTTACGTAGACTTGCGTATGGGTGAAGAAGAATCTCGTGCCTATGCCAACGCTCTTGTACAATCACAGGGCGGAGAGATTAGCCGTGAGCAGCTGCTGAGCCTTGACGCTAATGTTGCACAGGAGTTTGAAGAGTACGTTGTTGACACTCTTTTTAGTGACGGTCAAGAAAATGTCATTAAAGAGCAGTTTAAGAAGATTGATGGTGAGATCCGTAATGCAGTCAAGGCTTATGACACTAACACTGCATTGAGGTCTGCTGCTATTGCTGCCCGCTCTGCTGCTGAAAGAAGCCTTGTGTCTGAAGCACAGCTGCTGTATGATGCAGCAAAAGAGGCTGGTAAACCAATTACTAAAGCCCAGGCTTTTAGATTGGCTGGTGACAGGATTGCTCAGTACATCATAGATGGTAAAGATAACAAATCTAGTGAGTACTACTACACCAGTAACGAGGGTTTCAAGAAATTTGATCAACGAAACAATCCTACAATTAGTAAGAAGTACGCTGAAACTATGGGGATTATTGACAGGTATAAAGAAAAGGCTAATCAAAACAGTAAGCCTGGTATCAACTCTAACCTTGAAATCCCCACTGACCGACTTGAACTAACTTCTAATGGTAAACCTGATTCTTTGTTTTTTGCCCTGGCTCGCCTAGATGGCGAGTCTACTGCGTTTGAGATTCTTAATGCTCAACGTGCTAAACAACAGCCTCCTTTAGAAGCTGTTCAGCTTCCTCCAGAAGCAGAGATTGTTGACCGTACTCTTAAAGAGTTCCCTCAACTTAAGTCTCTGTTCCTGTCACACCAAAGCTACAACCGTATCAACCGTGGTATGGAGCAGATCAGTGCCAGTGTTCCTAACCTGATGAAAGCCATTGGCTATCAAGAGTCTTCTGGTAACTACAAAGCTGATAACCCTGCTGCTTATGGCAAAGAAAACCCTGCTTTGGGTAAATACCAGATCCTCTGGACTAATGTCAAAGCGTGGGCGAGACAGTATGGTATGCCACATCCTGGCACCAAAGAAGATTTTAAAAATAATCCACAGTATCAAGAGACCATGGCTAAGAAAGCCTTTGAGGGTTACCTTCAACAGGCTGCTAAAAAGACCGACGATCGTGATATTATGATTCGTATGGCTGCAGCTGCTTGGTATGGTGGTCCTGGTGCTATGGATAACTACGATGACCCCAATTACAGTGGTGGTCCTGGCTACCCTAATATGCAACAGTACACAATGGAAGTCCTTCAGAAATACAAAGGAGGTATGTTCTGATGGAACAAGAACATAACATTCCTGAATATGGACTAACCGATGCAGATAGACAAAGCATCGGTAGTCTAATCCGTGACGCTGCTGGTATACCTGATCCTCCAGAAGAGGAAGAGGTAAAACCTGCTGAGCCCAAAGAACCTGATCCTACATTCCTGTCTGAGACTGGCGCTGCCCTTGCGGGTGGCACAGTCGATGCTGTAGAAAGTGTAGGTGGGTTTGCTGAGCTGGTTGGTGACACCTTTAAGACTGGCGTTGGTCAGCTCTTTGGTGAGCCTGTTGACGAGAGTCAGAACCCGTTCAGCCCTGAGTATGAGTCTGGTGATGCAGGTTGGCTTGATGTCCCTGATGACTGGGTTCCTGAGAACAAGACTGGACTGGGTAAACTTGCCCGTGGTCTGGTTGAGTTTGGAGCACTGACTGTTGCTACTGGTGGTATCGGTGGTGCTGTTGGTGGAGGTTTGCGTGTAGGTGCCCGCCTTGGTGGCATGGCTCGTGCCGCTAACCTCGGCCTAAACACCCGTCGTCGCCTGAACTTTGTGGGTAAAGCTGCTAAGATTGGTGCAGAAGGTGGTGTTGCTGACCTTGTGTCTAGCAGCTCTGAGTCTGAAAACATGGCTAACCTACTCAATGAGCATACTCCATGGCTTGCTCCTTGGGTTACTGAAGCCCTTGCAAATGATCCTGAGGATAACCCGTGGCTTGCCCGTATCAAGACTGTCACTGCTGGTGCTGGTCTGAACTGGGTTGGTTGGGGTATCAGCGCCTTTGCTAAAGGATCCTGGGCTGCAGCCAAAGCCCGCAAAGCAGGTAAGAGTGTAGATGAAGCTAATGAGATTGGAAACAAAGTCCATGATCAAGAGCTGCAAAAACAGCAGGATGCTCATACTGCATCGTCTGACGAGCTTGCTAAAAAGCACGAAACAGAAGGTCGAGGACAATCTGACAAGACTGACCCTGACAACCCGCCTGAAGCCTTTGTTAACCCTGCTAAGTTTGACAACACTGAGCGTGCTACTGTAGACAACACAGTAAGTGCTACTCAGGTTGCACGTGAGTCTATTAAAGATGCTAAGCTTGGTGGTGAAGGTAGGTCCCACAGCCAGATGCTCACTGATTCTATGGTTGAGCAGATTGCACGTGGCGACAAAACTATCAAAGAGGCAGTCCTAAAGACCGCCAAAGAGCTAGCAGAGAAAGCTTTCCAGAAAGGTGGTGATTTAGAAGGCATTGCTGAGATGAACTATGACGATCTTGTCATGCTGTTCGTTAAGCAAACCAGCGAGATGACCTCCATGATTGATGAAGGTGGTGATATTGCAGCACGTTTTAAGGAGTACTTTGTCGATAAGACTAAGGATGCCCGCGTCTATATTACTGATGGTCAAAAGATTGTTACAGCTTCTCCTACCCAAAAAGCTGCCCTGACCATGACTATTCGTAGTCTGGCTCTCCGAGCACAGGCTATTGCTAACGGTACCCTCTTCATTGCTGACGAGCTGCCTATTCAACGTCAGGTCGAGATGACTCTTGACGCCATGAAGGTGGCTATGACTGAGCACAAGAAGATGGGCTTTATGTGGGGTCTTGATGGTAAGCTTCAGCAGCTGGGTATGGTTCCTAAATCAGTTAAGGAATCCACTCAGAAGCAGATTGAGAAGCTAACCAAAGAGCAGGATGAGTACTTCAATGCTCTCCACGAGATGAACAAGCAGGGTAACTACCAGCAGATGCGTGACCTGATGGAGCTGCACAAGCTTTCTGATGGCAACATCCGCACCATGGAGCACATCCATGACTACCTGCGAGCTAATCTCATGGGTGGTAAGATCAATGGTAAACCAATCAAAGGTCGTCTGCGTACAGAACTGCAGAGTGTGTTCTATAACTCTGTCTTGAGTGGTCCACGGACTATTGTTAAGGCTGTGTTTGGTACTAACCTGATTGGTATCATGCGTCCTTTCCAGGCTCTGGTAGGCGCTAAAATCATGCGTAACCAAAAAGAAGCCGCCATTGCTGCTGCTCAGATCGATTCCCTTGGACAAGCGTTTGCCGAAGGCTTCCGCATGTTTAAGTACAACTACGATCTGGGTGCTAACCGCAAGACTATGAGCTACGAGGGCAAGTTTGACCTTGAGGCTGATCTTGCTGAGTGGGAGCACATGGGTGAATTCTACCAGCGTTATGGTACAGATGGTCAGAAGCGTGCATATGATGCGTTGAACGTGGTTGTACAAGCCAACACCTCTCCTTGGATGAAGTACAGTCAAAACGCTATGGGTGCTGGTGACTCTCTTGCTCGTACGATTATTGGTCGTTACGAGATGCGGATGCGTGCAGCACGTCAAGCTATTGAAGAAGGTGTTGATCTTAAAGATGTGACCAAAGCCGCAAGGCAGATGGAGGAGAAGTTTAGAACAGGAGCTAACGGTGTCTTTAAAAAAGACGCTAACGGTCGTTTTGTGGTAAGCGATAAAGCAGCACGTCTTGCTGGTAATGAAGCTGCTATGACTACTGCTCTTGAAGAGAACTTCAAAGCCTTTGAGTTGCTATCAAATATCCCCTTTATGAAGGCGTTCTTCCCGTTTGTTCGTACGGGTTTTAACGCTCTTGAGTTGACCTTTGCTCACACGGATCTTGTTAGATTCCGTGATAAGTACCAGGACATTATGCTTGGTCAGAACCTAGACAAGTATGGTATCCGTCAAAAAGATCTTGCTCAAGCTCAAGCCTTAATGAAAGGTAGGATCTACATGGGCCGTAGTATTATTGGTATGGGCACCATTGCCGCTTTGGCAGGTAACATGACTGGTAACTACCCCTACAACCAAGAAGATCGTGAAGCTTGGCAGAAGGCTGGTAAGAAACCTTTCTCTTTTAAGTTTGGTAATACTTACGTTTCCTATGCTGACATTGAACCTTTCAACACTATCCTTGCTGCTACAGCAGACGTAGTTCAAAACGCAGCTGTTCTTGGAGAAGCCTACACTGAAAAGTGGTTGCAGAAACTTACTTTTATGGTTTCTTCAGTTCTTGTTGACAAGTCAATGCTTTCTGGTGTAGAAGACTTAGCACGTTTGATGAATGCAGAAACTTCTGGTGAACTGCTGACTCAAACTGGTGGTCGTTATATACGTTCTCACCTCCCTTATGCTGGTCTGTTAGGACAGGTTGGTGATCTTATCGACGCTAACCGCCGTGAAGCTGACAAACTGACTGAGCACTTGATCCGCCGTGATGCACTGTTGAAGGCTACCCTGCCTCCCCAGTACGACTACCTGTCTAAAGATCGCACAGGCAAACCCCTTAGCTATGCAGCTGACAGCCCGTTGGTGCGTTTGATCAACATGGTTCTGCCTATCTCGATTTACAATGCAGAAGGTGATCCAATTAAGGAAACCTTAGTAGAAATGAGGTACAACATTCCTCAGGTTATGTCTACTTTTGAAGGCGAACCTTTGAATGCTTTTGAGCGTTCTGAGCTGCAGAAGTACATGGCTAAAGGTAATCTGCGTAAAGATCTTGAAAAGCTTATTTTGAAAGATCCTAAGTTCCGCAGAGATCTTAATGAATACAAAAAAGGCTCTGGACCATTCCAACCTTTTAGCTCTGAAGAAGGCGAACGTTTGTACGAACAACAGTTTTATCTGAGTGTACAAGCAATCTTTAACGATGCTAAAAATAAAGCAATGGTTGAAGTTCTTAGAAACAATCCAGACCTTCAAGAACGAATTGACGTACGAAGAGCCAAGAAAGCTGCATCTAGATCTGGCAACATTGACCGTCTTGCCGAACTTAAAAAGCACGGCATCTAATCCACCCAACCAGCTCTTAATTACCATATGTAATGGCAGTTACTAAAATCACATACACGGCAAACGGGTCAGATACCCAGTTTACCATTCCATTTGAATACATCGCAGAGGCTGATGTTGATGTTTATGTCGATACAGTCTTCCAACTCCAACAAAATACTACCTCTACTGCCGACGCTACCCACCCTCAGGTCATTTCTGGTGATATTACTCAGGGTACAGCTCTGATTAACTACACCTTTGCTAACGCTACTACTATTCAGTTCAACAGCGCCCCAGCCAATGGGGCGTTTATTTTTATTCAGCGTACTACCGACGATTCATCGGTTGTCACCTTTACTTCTGGTTCTACGATCCGTGCTTCAGAGCTTAACAGTGCACTGGAGCAGGTTCGTTTTATTGCCCAGGAAGGCACTAACACAGCTCAAGAAGGGGTTATCCCTTCAAAAGATAATCCTGAATCTATCGACGCTCAAGGAAAGCGTCTAGAAAACCTAGCTGATGCAAACTCAGACGATGATGCGGTAAACCGTGCCCAGCTGGGTAAGGTGATTACTGATGACTTGGTGGCAGGTGACTCTATCAACCTTACCGACGCTACCGGTGGTACTAATTCTAACAAGCAGGTCACCATTGCTGCTGATAAGAGTACTGCATCCCAGCAAGGTGTGGTTCGTATTCAGTCCACCAGCCCTGTCGTCACTACCTACACTGCAGACGGTGAGGCTGAGCTGTCTCTTCCTACGGTAGAAACCGCTAATTATGCTACTACATGGGACAACGATGATGCTAAAGTGGCAACCGTTGGTGCTCTTGCTGCTCGTCATGATCTTGTCGTCAACACAAATGTAAGCCCCCCAAGCACTGCTCAGACTGGCAAGCAGTGGCTTAGTACTGCTCCTGGTAATCAAGTCTATAAGATTTATGATGGATCAGGTTGGCGTACTGTTGCTGTTGGTCAACCCTACAGCCCAGCTACGACCACTGTTGTCCGTTATGTGGATGTTACTAATGGTAGTGATGCCTCTGATGTAACCGGTTTCCTGCCTCAGGCACCGTTGCAATCCATTGGTCGTGCTCTGGAGCTTATCAATGCATCTTCTAGTGGTGATGGTACTCTGATTAAGGTTGCACCTGGTGTGTACCAAGAGACTCTACCTCTGCGTATTAAAAAGAACAACGTCTCGATTGTTGGTGAGTCGATGCGTAGCTGCTTTGTGCATCCTACGGTTGCGACTGAAACCAACGATATGTTTGAGGTTGATAGTGGTTCTTATATTGCTAACCTCACCCTGCTTGGTCTTAAGGTTCCTACAGCTGATCAAGGTTCACGTAACAACAGCCTTGACAACGATGCAACGTATGGTCTGCCTAGCAACCAGCCGTTCTCTATTAGGTTCCGTACTGACGTTCAACCTGTCATCCTAAAGAGCCCGTACATCCAAAACTGTACACACTTCAGTGATGCACACTTTGACAACGCTAACTTTGATCCTAACACCTTCCCGTCTACTGATGGTCAAACCTACAGTGCAGTAGCAGGTGACCAAACCTCTGCACCTTGTGGTGGTGGCTTGCTGATTGATGGTTCTGCTGTTAGCTCTAGCAGCCCTGTTCGTAGCATGGTTGTGGATGCATTTACCCAGATTACTCTTGATGGTCCTGGTGTACTTGTAACCAACAACGGTTATGCACAGCTTGTGTCGTTCTTCGGTACGTTTGCTCACTACCACGCTAAGGCTAAGAATGGTGGTCAGATTAACCTGTCTAACTGTGTTAGCGACTTTGGTCGTTATGGTCTGATTGCTGATGGTAAGAGCCCTTCGGCTATCGCTACTGCTACGGCAAGTGCAGCTAGCTCTGGTGCTACTACTATTACTATTGGTGCTATCACAACTGCTGGTTCTTTCCACGGTACTGTGAGCCGTCCTTTGGATCACATGATGGTGACCATTGATGGTGTCGATTATGGTGTTGTAAGTAGTACTGCTAATGGTGCTGGTTGGGATATTGTCTTGACGTCTGGTCTGACTTCTAACATTACTAACACAACTGTCAGCTTTGCTCTTCGGTCTTACATCAGCACTGGTGGACACACCTTTGAATTTGTTGGTGTTGGTACTGACTACAGTGATCACCCTGACAATGGTGGTGTGCCTATTGAAGCCAACCAAGTCATTGAACTCAATGGCGGTAAAGTTTGGCAATCAAGCACTGACCACGTTGGTAAGTTCAAAGCCGGGGATGTTCTTGTAGTTGATCAGGTAGCAGAAACTGTTGCACTAAAGGATACAACTGTTACAGGTGACCTTGCTGTTACCGGAACTGTTGATGGTCGTGATGTTGCTACCGATGGTACCAAACTGGATGGTATTGAGGCTAACGCTACCGCCGACCAGACCGACGCCGAAATCAAGACGGCATACGAGAACAACGCCAACACCAATGCCTTTACGGACGCCGAACAGACCAAACTGGCTGGTATCGCCGCTGGTGCTGAAGTAAACGTTCAATCAGATTGGAATGCTACATCTGGTGATGCGTTTATTGCTAACAAGCCTACTCTCGCAAGTGGTAATGTTGTTGACGACACCACGCCACAGCTAGGCGGTAACCTTGATGTTCAAAATAACGAAATCAATACCAGCACTTCTAATGGCAACATTAAACTAAACCCTAACGGATCAGGTGTTGTAGAAATCAAAGGTGATGGTAGTTCCAATGATGGAACATTGCAACTCAACTGTTCTCAAAACAGCCACGGTGTAAAGATCAAATCACCCCCACACAGTGCAAGTGCTAGTTATACGCTGACATTACCAGACACTGATGGCAATGCGAATGAAGTATTGAAGACAGATGGTTCTGGTAATTTGAGTTGGGTAGCTCAACCTTCTACTTACGCTGATAGTGATGTTGATACACACCTTAACCAATCAACTGCTCAATCTGGTGAAGTTCTTAGTTGGAATGGTACTGATTACGATTGGGTAGCTCAATCTGGTGGTGGTTCAACTTCTCCTGGTGGATCTAACACACAGGTTCAATTTAACAACAACGGTAGCTTTGCTGGAGACGCTGACCTTACTTTTGACGGAACAAACCTAACTGTTGGTGGAACTGTAACTGCAGTATCACCTACAGGTGGAGCTGGTGGTCATAGAAAAATCCATACATCAACCAGTTCACCCACATCATCAGATGGTGCTGATGGAGACATTTGGATTAAATACACTTAATTATGGCTACTTACTACGTTGATTACGCTGGTTCAGCTGGAACTGGCGATGGAAGCTCCTTTGCTAATAGAGCGGATAAAATTGAAAGCATTTTTACTTCTTCTTTGACCACTTTGGGTGCTACAGATGAGGTAAGAATTAAAGGAAACCCAATTACCTCATTAGGTACAGCAGCTATTGCTGATACATCTAGAGTCCACACAAGAATACGTTACTTAAATTCAATAAATACTAGCAGTCATGTTGTTTACTCCACTACTACAGGAGAAACAAAAATCAATTTTGGAGCAGCTGGCGAATACGGGTTTGTGACTGGTGATCAAATTATGATTACCCAAGATTCAACTACTCAGGATAGTCAACCTAGTATGTTGGGAGTATGGTCAATCACGGTAGATGGGACTGATTATACAAGCAACATGTCTGTTAAACTTGATGGTTATACTGCAACAAGCAATGCAACTTCAAGTACAAGTACCACTCTTAATTATTTAATTTTTAACAAAGCGATAAAATTAAACACTACAGGCCTTTTTAAAAATATTGCCTGTATGGATGCCGGTCGTTCTGCTTGGACTGCTGCATCAGGACAGGGTACAACATCCATAGAAGCTTTTAACAACGGAAGCAGTTCAAATATAAGTGAAAAAACTAGATGGCCGACAGGCTCTGATGAAATAACCGTAAGTTCAGCTGCTGCTGTTGGTAAAGTAGCTCATTATCAACTTCCAAGTACTTTAGATCTTTCAGGATACCAACAGGTATCATTCATGATTTATTGTGCTACTGATTACGGTGACCTACAATCTACAACTCCTGATACAATACGTTTGTGCACAGATACTGCTGGGAACACAAGTGTTCATACAATTCCTATTGATTTAAAAGGCAGTCAAGCTGATCATTGGACAGCAGTAACAGTTGATTTAGGTGTTAATTTAAACGCATCTATTAACTCAATTGCTCTTTACAGGGAGCAAACCCACAGCAGTACTTACACTTTTTATATTCAAAACGTTGTTGCATGTAAGAACTCTAGTGATGCAGATTCCATTACCCACAGCAGTTGCATTGGATTAAAAGAAGCTGGTAATCCAATTTGGTCGCACGTTGACATGCTTTGGGAAAGCAATGGAACCTATTGGGTCATTCCTATTCATTGTAATAATCTTAGAACTCATTGGCACTCTAGATACTCTAATCCAGGTGGCTATTGGAGTAGTAGCGGCTCTGCTGTCAATATCTACAAAGTAGAGCCGATCAGATTCGATTTAAGAGGGGTTAGTTCAGGTTACATCGATAGCCTAAAAATACTAGGAAATACGGGATCAGTTTCTGATGCCAACCTGACTATTTCGGATCTTAATACAGTATCTGGTGGATGGAATGATACGGATATGTCATCCAAGAGTGCAGATTATGCCACTATTCTTGAAGGTAATTATGAATTAAATGCGTGGCAACTTAGTAGCGGCCTAAAGTATATCAATTTTGAAGATATAGCTTTTCACAAATTTTATGAGTTGTATGGATCTTCAGCAGCAGGTCTTTTCTGCAGGTGGCATAACTTAGGACTGTTCCACTGTGATTTAGATATGAGAAACAGGGAGTCTTTTGGTTTTGATTTATCCTACCAGTGGGGTCTGGACTACTACAACGGTTCGGTCTACCTAAGTCAGCATCAAAATTCTGTAAAAAGTGATTTTAATATTCATGCAATGTCATTTTGTGACCAATATGACAATTTTTCTATTTCTAATTCAGGTGCAACTTATGGTTCGTCAACAGATAGATGGGGTACTATTAGATTTGTTGGACTATCAGATGGTTATCCAAACGTTAGCTTCTATATAAGCTCCTCAAACACTAGTGGGACTTTTGATGTTGATAATTTTATTATCCACGGAGGAGTTGTTGACAAATATTTTCAAATTGGCGGGCAGAGTGCTAGTACAAATTGGCAAATTGGCACATTTACTAACAAAAATGGTCATTATGTTCGTTTTTCATCAGCTTCAGTAGTCATCGGTACTGCTGACATAACTAGACCAGTTAATACACAAAATAACCTTAATCTTCTACAGATATTTGGTGATACTTTAAATCCATACGCCGTGTACGCACAAGGTCCATTTACAATTAATGGAGGAAATATTAGCGGACGTGTTGATAATTATTCAAACACTAGTGCCCTACAAATTGATAGCGCCACACATACTGGTTATACACTTGTGTCACCATATAACAATTATGTTAAATGGCGAAATTACAATGGTACTTCAGGGGATCACAGGACATACATTAACACTAGTGTTACTGTCACTGCTGACACAAGTATCCGACATACAGCTTCTGGTTCTTCTTTAAAGGCTGATATTGTAACAGCAAGTAGTGCAATCGTACACTCTATACCAATTGGTAAAATTGCAGTAAATGCTAATAGCCAGGTAACTGTTTCGGTTTGGGCTTATAATACTACTACATTAGAAGATGTAACATTGCGAGTAAAGCAGGCTGATTGGGCTGGTCTTACTTCAAATCAAGATGCGAGTATGACATCTGGTAATTATACGGCTAACACCTGGACCCAACTTTCCAAATCATTTACGCCAACAGAAGCTGCCATTTTGGATGTTGAATTAGTATTTACTGGTAAAAATTCTACCAGTGATATTTATTACGATGACTTTGAGGTTTCGCAAGTATGACAATTACAGTTACATATAAAGATCACGCTCATACCCGTGAATATTGGGTAAATGATGGACAATTCAAACGTTCAATTTTTTTACCATTTGACTCTACAGAAGACGAAGCTATTAGGATTTTTAATGAAATTCCAGCAGCAATTGCTGAACGTGAGGAGCTTCAAGCGCAAGAAGAAATTGAAGCTGAGCAGCGACGACTAGAAAAAGAACAAGAGGCCTCTGAATAATGGCTTCAAGTATCTCTGTAAAAGTAGCTGGAACTTGGAGAACAGCTAACTCTTATTTTGTAAAAGTTGGTGGTATTTGGAAAACAGGTTCTGAATTTAATACTCGCGTCAGTGGGACATGGGAAGGTGATGTAGGTAGTGGAGGTGGCACTGGTTTACCTAACGCCGCTACTTTTGACATCTTAGATTTTTCACTGCCACAAATCGGGACTATCGCTGCTAAAGCAAATATTGATACTGGATCATTGGATTACCTTGATTTCTCACTGCCACAAATTTAACACCCTTTATTCATTATGATTACCCTTATCCGTCCAGTCCTTTTTTCTTTTCTTCAATCTGACAAGGTTAAACTGCTCATTGTAGACATGCTGACCAAACTGGCTGAGTCTACCGACAACGATGTCGATGACAAGGCTGTTGAGTTTATCCGTAACGGACTTTTCCCTAACAAAT
>MDSW01004482.1_pt1 | contig 14026 bp, 7 predicted proteins | sample 811171 | NCBI WGS metagenome assembly MDSW01 (sample SAMN05326641, study PRJNA326480) | marine metagenome | isolation source: seawater | place: Atlantic Ocean: North West | collected 2012 | reverse complement strand
TCTTTTAAGAGATAAAAATGTTGCTCCAAGATTGGTTCCAATTATTCCCGATGAAGCTAGAACATTTGGTATGGAAGGTTTTTTTCAAAAGATTGGTATATATGCTCATGAAGGTCAAAAGTATGAACCAGAGGATTCTGCACAATTGAGTTCATATAGAGAGGAAAAAAGTGGACAAGTTTTGGAGGAAGGAATAACAGAAGCAGGTGCAATGTCTTCGTGGATTGCAGCAGGAACTTCTTACACTAATCATGATATTGAAATGATTCCTATTTATCTATTTTATTCAATGTTTGGCTTTCAAAGAATAGGTGATCTAGCGTGGGCAGGAGCAGATAGTCAATCAAGAGGTTTTTTAATTGGTGCCACTGCAGGAAGAACAACCTTAGCAGGGGAAGGTTTACAACACCAAGATGGCCATAGTCATTTGATTGCTTCAACGATACCTAACTGTGTGTCTTACGATCCAACTTTCCATTACGAATTAGCTGTGATTTTTAGAGATGGATTAAAAAGAATGCATGAGAAAAAAGAGAATATTTTTTATTATATTACAACAATGAATGAAAATTATCCTCATCCTGCTATGCCAAAAGATAGATTGTGTGAAGAGGGAATATTAAAAGGAATGTATAAAATTAAAGAATTCAATAAGTATAAAAAAACAAAAATTCAATTTTTAGGGTCAGGAACAATTTTAAGAGAAATGATTGCAGGTGCAGAAATATTGCAAAAAGAATATCAAATTGATAGTGAGGTATGGAGCGTAACAAGTTTCAATGAATTAAGGAGAGATGGCTTAGAGGTAGAAAGATATAATCTTTTGAATCTAGATAAAGAACCTAAAAAAACTTTTGTAGAAAAATGTCTAAGTAAAACAGAGGGACCAATTCTTGCAGCCTCAGATTATATGAGAATGAATTCAGATCAAATAAGACCATTTGTTAAAAAAAGTTTTTATTCATTAGGAGCAGACGGATTTGGACGGAGCGATACGAGAAAAAATCTTAGAAAATTTTTTGAGGTAGATAAAGAACATATTGTAACCTATGGATTAAGTGTATTAGCTAAAGAACAATTAATTACTTCTAAATATGCAAAAGAAGCAATTAAAAAATACAAAATTGACATAGATAAACCAATGCCTACAAAATTATAAAATGTCAAAAAAAGATATTAAAGTACCAAATATTGGAGAATTTAAAGATGTTGAAATTATAGAGGTATTGGTAAAAAAAGGTCAGACAATTAAAAAAAACGATCCGTTAGTGACAATTGAAAGTGATAAATCAAGCGTTGAAATTCCTTCAACAGACAACGGTGTAATCACTTTATTAAATGTTAAAGTTGGTGACAAAGTTTCAGAGGGTGACAAAATTTTAGAAATTGTAATAGAGGAACAAAATATTAAAAAAGAGAATAAAGAATCTTCAAAAAATCGAAATTTTAAAGAAAATATTCAAGAAGTAAATTTAGATAAAAAAAAAGAGAAAAATTACCAAAATATACCACGTAAAGATTTATCATCGAAATCTTCAGCAACACCAAAGGTAAGAAAATTTGCAAGAGAGCTAGGAGTTGATGTCAACCAGATTTCCGGTAGTGAGAGACTAGGTAGAGTTACTGAAAGTGATGTTAAATTATTTGTGTCAACAAGATCAAATATTAATCTTGATAGTAATATTAAAAATAAGGACAAGATAAAACAAGAATATAATCATTCAGAATTTGGAGAAGTAGAGGTAAAGGATATTCCAAGAGTGAAAAAATTATCATCAAAATATCTTATGAATTCTTGGACAAATATTCCACACGTGACTAACCATGATGAAGCCGATATAACTGAACTAGAGCAATTTAGAACTTCAATAAAAGATATTTACACTGGAGAAAAAAAGAAAATTACTCCCTTAGCTTTTATTATTAAAGCATTAACTGCATCGTTAAAAAAATTTCCTAATTTTAATACTTCGATTGATAATTTAGAGGAAGGAAAAATGACGGTTAAAAAATATTATCATGTTGGTATTGCGGTAGATACACCACACGGCTTAATGGTACCAAAATTAAGAAATGCTGATAACAAAAATATATCGTTGATAAATACAGAGGTTAAAAAATTAAGTGAGCAATGTCGAAACCTTAAAATTGATAAAAAAGAACTTTTTGGTGGTTCAATGACTATTTCTAGTTTAGGTGGAATAGGAGGTTCATTTTTTACTCCAATTATAAATTATCCTGAGGTTGCTATTTTGGGCATTGGAAAATCTGAAAAAAAACAAGTGTTTTTGAATGGAAAATTTATTACAAGAATAATGTTACCTATATCCTTATCCTATGATCATAGAATAATTGATGGAGCAGAAGCTGCACGTTTTAATAATGATTTGAAAGAAAATTTAGGTAAAAATTTTGCCTACAAACTAGCTGTTTAATAATTATGTCAAAAACCATTTCACTTTTAAGTGCTTTGTTATGTACTTTTATCTGGGGAACAACATTTATAGCTCAAGACACTGGAATGGACGATATAGGTCCATTTACTTTTAATTCAGTAAGATTTTTTGTAGGATTTTTGGCAATTATTCCTTTGGTTTTTTTATTTGAATTAAAAAAAATTAAAACTGAGTTAACATTGAATTTTAAACCATTTTTAATTCTCTCTTTTTTAATTGGGCTCTCACTTTTTTTAGGCTCTGCTTTACAACAAGTTGCTTTACTTTATACGGATGTGGCAAATGCTGCTTTCTTTACAATTTTTTATGTACCCATGGTTCCTTTGATAATATTTTTATTTAAAAAAGGATTAGTACACTGGAGTGTCTGGCCGTCAGTAATTTTATGTCTGATCGGAGGATATCTTTTAACAAACTTTCAAGATGCAACTGTAAGACTTGGTGACACCCTAGTGATATTAGGAGCCTTATTCTGGAGCACACATATAATTTTTACAGGCATGATTGTAAAAAAATACGATTTACCATTAACATTGGGTGCAATACAAACATTCTTGGTAGCTTTTTTTTCTTTCATAATTGGATTACTTTATGAAGAGTTTGTAATTGAATATATTCTTAATGAAATTGACTCAATATTATATGCAGGAATTTTGTCAGGGGGATTTGCGTTTGTTTTACAAATTTATGCTCAAAAAAATATTACACCAGCACCGGCAGCAATAATTTTTTCTTTAGAGGGTGTTTTTGCAACAATTGCTGCTTGGTTTTTACTAAATCAGATATTAGGTATTAATAATCTATTAGGTTGTTTTTTTATTTTATGTGGAGTTTTATTTTCTCAATTATTACCTTTAATCCAAAAACCAGCTAAGAATATATAATAGAAAATAAAATTAAAGCGATTAATATTCTATATATTACAAATACATTTAGAGAAAAATTTTCAATATATCTAAGAAAATATTTGACTGTAATGAACGAGAAAATAAATGATAAAATTACTGCAATTATTAATAAATAGTTTATTTCTATAGATTGATTCAATGCATCTTTCAGTCCTAAAAAACTTGCTCCAGCTAGTGCGGGTATAGATAATAAAAATGAAATTTTACCAGAGTCAACTCTATTAAATCTTAAAAATCGAGCAGCCGTCATTGTTATCCCAGCTCTGCTAACACCTGGTATTAAAGCAAGAATTTGAATTAATCCAATGACTATAATCGATTTGATATTTAGATTTGTTGATATGTTCTGGTCAATTTTTCTTTGGTCTGCAAAAAATAGAATAATCCCAAAAAATAAAGTTGTAATAGCTATAACTTTAATATTTCTTAACATATAAACTAGTTCTGTTGTATGTAATATGTAACCAAAGATAATGATCGGAATTGAACCAATTGTAATTAAACTTAATAATTTTTTATTATTTTTAAGATTAAATAAATCTTTTCTAAAAAAAAAAATTATTGCTAATAAAGAGCCCAGATGTAAGCTTATATCTATTAGTAAAGAGTTCGAATTTAAATCATATAAATTAGAAACTATAATTAAGTGTGCAGATGAACTTATTGGTAAAAATTCAGAAATACCTTGGATAGCTGATAAAATGAAGATTTCTATTAAATCTTGAAACATATAAGTGTCGTAACTCAAAATATGTTCTTTTAAAACAATTCCATTTCATCATAATAGGTATGCAAAAATTAAAATCTTTATATTTATAGCTAATTTTTAATTAATATATGTCATAATTACTGACCTAAATAGTTCTTTTACTATGAAAAACAATGTATATTTATCCACATTCTAAAAAAAAATTATGACTGATAAAATGCTTAAATTTGTAAAAATAGGTCAGCAAAACCCACCTAAAAGAGAAGTGGGAAATAGAAAAAATGACTTCAATGAAATCTATGATGATTTCGTAAAACAAAAAGCCGAGGAACAATCTAGCAGATGTTCGCAATGTGGAGTGCCTTTTTGCCAAGTGCATTGTCCTTTGAGTAACAACATCCCTGACTGGCTTAAATTAACTGCTGAAGGAAGATTAAAAGAAGCGTATGAGCTGTCCCAAAGCACAAATAACATGCCAGAAGTATGTGGCAGAATATGTCCACAAGATCGACTTTGTGAGGGTAATTGTGTAATTGAACAATCGGGTCACGGAACAGTAACTATTGGTTCTATGGAAAAATATATTACCGATAATGCTTGGGAAAAAGGTTGGATTAAACCAATCGAGGTGAAATATGAAAAAGACCAAAGTGTTGGTATAATTGGTGCGGGACCAGCAGGAATGGCTGCAGCTGAACAATTAAGAAAAAATGGGTTTAAAATTACAGTTTATGATCGGTATGATCGAGCAGGAGGTTTATTAATCTACGGTATTCCAAATTTTAAATTAGAAAAATATGTTGTTGAAAGAAGAACCAAACTATTAAAAGAAGGTGGCATAGAATTTGTACACAATTTTGAAGTTGGCAAAGATGCAACTTTGGATCAGTTAAGAAAAAAACACGATGCAATTTTAATTGCCACAGGAGTTTATAAGCCTAGAGAAATAGAATTACCAGGTAATGATTTAGAGAATATATTCCCGGCTATGGAATTTTTAACAGCTTCAAATAAAAAGGGCTTAGGAGATAAAGTTGAATTATTTGATAAAGGTATTTTAAATGCCGAAGGTAAAGATGTAGTTGTAATAGGTGGAGGCGACACAGCTATGGACTGTGTAAGGACTTCGGTGAGGCAAAAAGCAAAATCAGTTAAATGTCTTTATAGAAGAGATAAAGAAAACATGCCAGGATCAGCTCGAGAGGTTGCTAATGCTGAGGAAGAAGGTGTTGAATTTGTATGGTTAACGAGCCCTAAAGAATTCAAAGGCACAAATAAAATTGAAAATTTAGTTGTAAACAAGATGAAATTAGGTGAACCTGATGACTCTGGTAGAAGAAGTCCTCAAATAAAAGAAGGTTCGGAGTTTAAGATAAAAGCAGATATGGTTATTAAAGCTCTTGGATTTGACCCTGAGGATTTACCAAGCTTGTTCGATGCAAAAGAATTACAAGTTACAAAATGGGGAACAATAAAAACAGACTTCGATACAATGGAAACAAATTTAAAAGGAGTTTTTGCAGCAGGAGATATTGTTAGAGGTGCATCTCTAGTTGTATGGGCGATTAAAGATGGGAGAGATGCCGCTGAAGCTATGAAAACTTATTTAGAAAATATTAAAATAAAAAAGTCAAAAGTAGCATAATGCAAATTTATAAAAAAAATCTTGATTTGTTGACTAAGAACCATGTTTATTCAAATGAAATGGAACATGATGCTTGTGGAGTTGGCGTGATCGCTTCAACCGAAGGAAAAAAATCTAGAGCAGTCGTTGAATATGGTATTGAAGCTTTAAAGGCAGTTTGGCACAGAGGTGCAGTTGATGCAGATGGAAAAACAGGCGATGGAGCTGGTATTCATGTTGAAATACCAAAAAATTTTTTTATTGAAAAAATAGAGGTGACTGGTCATGACTACGATAACTCTGAAATTTGTGTAGGGATGATTTTTTTACCTAAAAATGATTATTCAGCGCAAGAACATTGCAAAACAATTGTTGAAAGCGAACTGACTAAAAATAATTTTAGTATATATGGTTGGCGACAAGTGCCAGTCAACCCAAAAGTTTTAGGTGAAAAAGCTCTTCATACTATGCCAGAGATTATTCAAGTTTTATTTAAATCGAATAATCCAAATCTACTAGATAAAAATTTAGAGAGAAAGATTTACGAAACAAGAAAGAAAATCGAAAATAAAGCTTTTGAAGCATCATTAAATAACTTTTATATTTGCTCAATTAGCTCAAAATCAATAATTTACAAAGGGCTATATTTAGCAGAAGCGATATCTGATTTTTATTTAGATTTGACAGATCAAAGATTTATATCAAGATATGCAATTTTTCATCAAAGATTTTCAACAAACACAGCACCTAGCTGGAGTTTAGCTCAACCATTTAGAGCTATTGCTCATAACGGTGAAATAAATACTTATAAAGGAAATAAAAATTGGATGAAAGTACATGAACAAGAAATGAGTAGTCCCCTTTTTGATGATGTAGAAAATTTAAAACCGGTAATTCAAAAAGGAGTTTCAGACTCAGCTGCTTTAGATAATGTATTTGAGCTATTAAACAAATCAGGTCAATCAGCTCCACTAGCTAAACTAATGTTGGTACCCGATGCTTGGTCAAAAAAAAATAAAACTCTATCAAAAAGTCACCAACAATTATTTAATTTCTTAAATAGTACGATGGAGCCATGGGATGGTCCAGCCGCTATAGCTGCTACAGATAATGAATGGGTTATAGCTGCAAATGATAGAAATGGTTTAAGACCATTAAGATATGCGATAACAAAAGATAAAATGCTTTTTGCAGGTTCAGAAACTGGAATGATAGAACTAAATGAAAAAAAAATTTTAACTAAGGGAAGATTAGGTCCAGGTGAAATAATTGGAGTGAGAATAGAAAAAGGAAAGGTTTTTTCAAATAATCAAATCAAAGACTACTTAGCCAAAGAATTTAAACATTTTAATTCTCAAATAATTGATCTGGATGAAAAATTATCGATCTCTAATGAAAAACATAATTTTGATAAAGAAAATTTAAGAAGGAGGCAACACACTTTTGGAATAAGTTTGGAAGATTTAGAGCTTATATTGCATCCTATGGCTGAGGATGCAAAAGAAGCGACAGGCTCAATGGGAGATGATACTCCTTTAGCTGTATTATCAGATAAATATAGACCTCTTTATCATTTTTTTAGACAAAATTTTAGTCAAGTAACAAACCCGCCAATTGATTCTCTTAGAGAAAATAAGGTCATGAGTTTAAAAACTAGGTTTGGTAATTTAGGAAATATTCTTGATTTCGATACCTTAACGAAAGAAAATATTTATGTTTTAAATAGTCCTATTTTATCAAATTCGCAATTTAATAAATTTATTAATTTCTTCGGCAAAAATTCAGTAATCATTAATTGTACTTTCTTACAGAATGAAAATTTAGTTGACTCTATAAATAGAATACAAAAAGAAGCAGAAATTGCTGTAAGACAGGGCGTCACGCAGATAATTTTGAGTGACAAAGAACTTTCTTTTGAGAGATTGCCAATGCCGATGTTGTTGTGTGTTGGAGCGATAAATACGTTTTTGACTCACAAAAAATTAAGAGGATATGTTTCAATTAATGTTCAATCAGGAGAAGCTTTAGATACACATTCTTTTGCAACTTTAATTGGTGTTGGGGCAACAACAGTTAATCCCTACTTAGCTTTTGACAGCCTTTATCAAAGACATGAGAAAAAGTTATTTGGTCAACATAGTTTTGATGATTGTGTTAAACGTTATATTAAATCTGTTAATGCAGGTCTTTTAAAAATAATGTCTAAAATGGGTATCTCTGTATTAAGTTCTTATAGAGGTGGGTGTAATTTTGAAACTGTTGGATTAAGTAGGACTATAGTAGATGATTATTTTCCAGGTGTAACATCAAAAATTTCAGGGATTGGATTAACAGGGATAGAGAAAAAAATTCGTAAAATTCATAAAGAAGCTTTTGAAAGTACCGATACAGTTCTACCTATTGGCGGAATTTATAGATATAGAAAAAATGGTGAAACACATCAATATCAAGGCAAATTAATCCATTTGTTACAAAGTGCAGTTGGCTCCAATTCTTATGAAGGCTATAAAAAATATGTTAAAGGAATATATAACCTTCCGCCAATTAATTTGAGAGATTTAATTGATTTTAGAAAAAAAAAATTAGGACCTTCAATTGATATATCCGAAGTTGAGCCAATAGAAAAAATATTAAAAAGATTTGGAAGTGGGAGTATGTCTCATGGAGCATTATCAAAGGAAGCACATGAAACCTTAGCTATAGGAATGAATAGAATTAAAGGAGCATCATGTAGTGGAGAAGGTGGTGAGGATGAAAACAGATTTAGAATAATGAAGAGTGGTGATAGTGCTAACTCAAGAGTTAAACAAATCGCATCTGCAAGATTTGGTGTGACAGTTAACTATTTAAACAATTGTAATGAAATCGAGATAAAAATTGCTCAAGGTGCAAAACCAGGTGAAGGAGGTCAATTACCAGGTTTTAAAGTTACAGATGAAATCGCAAAATTAAGACATTCAACCCCAGGAGTAACGTTAATTTCACCACCACCTCATCATGATATTTACTCAATAGAGGATTTAGCTCAGTTAATATATGATTTAAAACAAATAAATCCAAAAGCTAGAATTGGAGTTAAATTAGTTGCTTCGTCTGGAGTAGGTACTATTGCAGCTGGAGTAGCTAAAGCTAAAGCTGATATAATATTAATTTCAGGACATAATGGTGGAACAGGTGCCACTCCTCAAACAAGTGTTAAGTACGTTGGTATACCATGGGAAATGGGCCTTACCGAAGCAAATCAAGTTCTAACATTAAATAATTTAAGACACAAAGTAACACTTAGAACAGACGGGGGAATTAAAACAGGGAGAGATGTAGTTATAGCTGCAATGATGGGCGCAGAGGAATATGGTGTAGCAACAACGGCTTTAGTAGCAATGGGATGTATCATGGTAAGACAATGTCATTCTAATACTTGTCCAGTTGGAGTTTGTACTCAAGATAAAAACCTAAGAGAGAAATTTACCGGCACCCCAGATAAAGTAGTTAATTTATTCACATTTATTGCCACAGAAGTAAGAGAAATTTTATCTGAGCTTGGGTTTAAGTCATTAAATGAAATTATAGGTAGAACTGATTTATTAATGCAAGTAAGTAAAGCGTCTCCTAATTTAGATGATTTAGATTTAAACCCACTGTTTGTACAAGCTGATCCAGGAGAAAATGAAAGATATTGCGAAACAGCAAAAATAAACAAAGTACCAGATACTTTAGATCATGAAATTTGGCCAGAAATAGAAAAAAGTTTAGATAATTCCGAAAAAATCGAAAAAGAATTCTTAATTAAGAATACAAATAGAGCAGTAGGCACAAGAATTTCACATCATTTATATAAAAAATATGGAAACAAAAATTTAGATGAAAATTTTTTAACTTTAAACTTTAAAGGATCTGCAGGCCAATCATTTGGCGCATTCGCAACTAAAGGTCTCAAACTCAATCTAAAAGGTGATGCTAATGATTATGTAGGCAAAGGATTATCAGGTGCAACAATATCAATTAAACTTTCAGACGAAAGTAATTTGATTTCTAATGAAAATACAATCATTGGAAATACTGTTCTATATGGAGCTACATCTGGTAAACTTTTTGCTGCAGGACAAGCAGGTGACAGGTTTGCAGTAAGAAACTCTGGAGCAAAAACTGTTGTTGAAGGATGCGATTCTAATGGTTGCGAATATATGACAGGAGGAATAGCTGTAATTTTGGGAGATGTAGGAGATAATTTTGCAGCAGGCATGACTGGTGGTATGGCATTTGTTTATGATATTTCAAAAAATTTTATAAAGAAAGTAAATCCAGAGTCTGTTGTCTGGCAACAAGTAGAGACAGGATTTTGGATAGACAATTTAAAAAACTTAATAATAGATCACGCAAAAAATACAGATTCAAAATTGTCTAATAAAATATTAAAAGATTTTGATAATCAATTAAAAAATTTTATTCAAGTGTGTCCTAAAGAAATGTTAGATAAGCTAGACAATCCAATAACGTTTAAAAAAACGATAAAAGAAGTAAGTTAAATAATCATATTCAATTCTCGAATTAAAATTTTAAGCCATTTTTTTGATGAAAGGCTATGATCACCTTTTTTAATTATAACTAGTTTTTTTTTTGCTTTTTTAAACATTCTTAAAATCATTCTTGAGTAATTAACAGGCACTGACTCATCTTTTTCACCATGTACCATAGTTACTTTTAAAGCCTGATTAAAATTTTTGTTTAAAACTTTATTTTTTCTACCATCTTTAATTAATTGAAGTGAGATCGGATATTCATATTGACCATGTTTGAGATTTATAATTCCCTTTGAGGAAATTTCTTTTTTCATTTTTTTTGTAAATTTTCTCCACATCAATTTTTCTAAAAATTCAGGGGCCGAGCCTATACCTAAAAAACCTTTTATTTGTTTCTGGAAAATTTTAAACTGATTAAGTGCTATCCAAGCTCCCATACTTGATCCTACTAATATAAAATTATTTTTTCTGACAAATTTTTCAATTAATAATTTTGTTTCTTTACTCCATTTACTAATATTTCCTTTAATGAATTCACCTGAAGATTTTCCATGACCGGAGTATTCTAATGCTAAAAAACCTAATTTATTTTTTAAGGCATATTTAAAAAAAGCCTTAGGTTTTTTTCCATCAAGATCAGACATAAAACCATGAAGAAAAACAATATAAAGTTTATTTTTTTGATAATTTTTTACATATCTAATTTTTTTTAATTTTGATATTTGGAAATAATTATTTTTTATCATTTGAGTTTAATAGTTAATTCTATTCATGTATAATCATAACAGATGTCGTCTAATTTAAAAGTTTTACAAGTAATACCTAAGTTAGGATATGGAGGTGCAGAAACAGGTTGTTTTGATGTTGCGCATTATTTACCAGAAAATAATTGTAAATCATTTATTGTCACTAGCGGTGGGGAGTTGATAAAATATATTAATAAAGAAAAAGTAAAATTAATAAGACTACCTGTACAAAGTAAAAATCCTTTAATCATGTTATTCAATTCAATTGCTCTTGTGATTATAATTTTATTTTATGATATCACTATTGTTCATGCACGAAGTAGAGCACCAGCCTGGTCATGTCTTTTTGCAACAAAAATTACAGGTAGAAAATTTGTTACTACATTTCATGGCACGTATAATTTCGGAAGTAAAATAAAAAAATTTTATAATTCAGTAATGGTAAAATCTAATCTTATTATTGCTGGTTCAAATTTCATTTTTTCGCACATTAAAAATCATTATGCTAATTATTTGAATCACAAAAATAAATTATTGGTTATTTTTAGAGGTATAAATGTAGATTATTTTGACCCTACAACAAAAACTGAGACTGAAGAGCAAAAACTACTAAAAAGTTGGGAAATTGAGGAAAATAAAAAAATAATATTATTACCAGGGCGTCTTACTTCATGGAAAGGGCAAGAACTTTTTTTAGATGCAATAAATTTAGTAAATACTCAATTAGGTTATGAAGCATTTTATGCTGTAATACTTGGCAGCGAACAAGGTCGTGATTTGTATAAAAAAAGATTAATTAGATTGAGTGAACAATATAGAGTGACTAAACAAGTAAAATTTATTGAACATTGTAAAGATATGTCATTAGCCTATAAAGTCTCTGATATAATAATTTCATCTTCTATTGAGCCCGAAGCCTTTGGAAGAGTAGCAGTAGAGGCTCAATCTATGGAAAAAATCATAATTGCAAGTAATATTGGTGGTTCTAATGAAACTGTTATTGATGGAAAAACTGGATTTTTATTTCATTCAGGAGACCCCAAAGCATTGTGTGATATAATTCTTAAAGTGTTGAGTTTAGATGACGCTATATTAAAAACTATTGGTATTGAGGGTAGAAAAAATATAGTTAGTAAATTTAATGTTGAAAAAATGTGCTTTAATACTTATTCAGAATATAAAAAATTAATTAATTAAATGTTAACATTAACATTACCAGATGGAAACAAATTAAAATTTCCAAAAAAAGTAACAGGCTTGGAGGTAGCAGAGAAAATAAGTAAGTCTCTTGCAAAACAAGCAATTGTTATGACCATAGATGGTAAATTAACAGATTTGAATTTTATTATAAATAAAGATTGTGATGTAAAAATATTAACTTCAAAAAATAAGGAGGGTCTTGAAACTATAAGACATGATACAGCACACGTTTTAGCAATGGCTGTTCAAGAGCTTTTTCCGGGCACACAAGTTACCATTGGGCCTGTTATTGATAACGGATTTTATTATGATTTTGCAAGGAAAGAACCATTTACTGAGGAAGATCTCAAAAAAATTGAAAATAAGATGAGAGAAATTATTGATAGAGATGAAATAACCAGAAAAGAAGTTTGGGAGCGAGATAAAGCTGTAAAACATTTTGAAAGTAAAGGTGAATTTTATAAAGCCGAATTAATTAAAAGCATTCCTAAAAATGAGGAAGTTTCAATTTATTTCCATGGTGATTGGCATGATCTTTGTAGGGGACCACATTTATCTTCAACTGGTAAAATTGGAAAGTTTTTTAAGCTTACAAAAGTAGCTGGTGCATATTGGCGTGGAGACTCAAATAATGCAATGCTTCAAAGAATATATGGAACTAGCTGGTCTTCACAAAAAGATCTAGATGATTATTTGAGAAGAATTGAAGAAGCAGAGAAAAGAGATCATAGGAAACTAGGCAAAGAAATGGATTTATTTCATTTTAGGGAGGAAAGTCCAGGATCTGTTTTTTGGCACGAAAAGGGCTGGGCACTATTCCAAAAATTGATTGATTATATGAGAATGAAACAAAATATTGCTGGTTATAAAGAAATAAATACACCAGAAGTTCTTGATAGAACTTTATGGGAAAAGTCCGGGCACTGGGAAAAATTTGGTGCAAACATGTACACATCAACAACTCCTGATGAGAAGATTTTTGCAATAAAACCCATGAATTGTCCTGGTTGTATAGAAGTTTTTAATCAAGGTCTAAAAAGTTATAAAGATTTACCATTGAAAATGTCTGAATTTGGAAAAGTACATCGTTACGAACCGTCTGGAGCATTACATGGTTTATTAAGAGTCAGAGCATTTACTCAAGATGATGCTCATATATTTTGCACAGAAGATCAAATTACCCAAGAATGTTTGACGGTAACTAATCTTATTTTAGAAATTTATAAAGATTTAGGTTTTGAAAATGTAATCTTAAAATATTCTGATAGACCTAATTTAAGAGTTGGGGATGATAGTGTTTGGGATAAATCAGAAAAAGCTTTACTAGAAGCCGTTAAAGCAACCAAATTAGAATACAATATTAATAAAGGTGAAGGGGCATTTTATGGACCAAAAATTGAATTTGTTCTTAGAGATGCGATTGGAAGAGATTGGCAATGTGGAACTCTGCAAGTTGATTTTAATTTGCCGGGCAGGTTAGGTGCTTCTTATGTTGATAAAGATGGTTCAAAAAAGGTTCCTGTTATGTTGCACAGAGCTTTATTTGGGTCACTTGAACGTTTTATAGGAATTTTGATTGAACATTATGCTGGGAAATTCCCATTTTGGATTTCACCTTTACAAACTGTTGTGATACCTATTACAGAGGAGTTTGATGATTATGCAATTAAAGTTTCAAAAAAAATAAAAAAAGCAGGAATGAGTTGTATTGTTGATACAAAAAAAAATAACTTAAACTATAAAATTAGAGATCATTCACTTGCAAAAATACCTTTATTGCTGATTTGTGGTAAAAAAGAAGTTGACAGTAACTCAGTAACGATTAGAAGATTGGATTCTAATAAACAAGAAAATATGGATTTA
>MDSW01211525.1_pt1 | contig 14027 bp, 10 predicted proteins | sample 811171 | NCBI WGS metagenome assembly MDSW01 (sample SAMN05326641, study PRJNA326480) | marine metagenome | isolation source: seawater | place: Atlantic Ocean: North West | collected 2012 | reverse complement strand
GTTGCCAAGGCGCTCATCACCGGCTGCATCGAACACTTTGGCGGCCACTATGATCTGGCCTGCCAGGACGATGAGGACGCAGAAGGTCCTCTGACTCTTTTTCTTGTCACTCGGAAAGCTGAGGACCCGGCATGACGGACACCGCAGATCGTGCGCTTCGCCGCGCCGAACGGGAACGAGGCGCGCGTAAACAGGCAGAGAGACTTCTTGAAGAGAAGAGTCTTGAACTCTACCTTGCCAACGCGCAGCTGGAGAAGTCTCACGAAGAACTGGAACGTCGTGTTCGGGAACGAACTCATGACCTTTCCGTAGCGACCAAGATGCTGCGCCAGGCTGCAGACACGGCCGATGCAGCCAACAGAGCCAAGAGTGACTTTCTGGCCCGAATGAGCCATGAGATTCGCACTCCCATGAACGGAATCATTGGGATGACGGAGTTGGTGCTTGAGACACAGTTGGAGTCGATTCAGAACAACTACCTCGGCATGGTCCGTTCGTCGGCACACACTCTGCTTGACATCATCAATGACATCCTGGACTTCTCGAAAATCGAAGCAGGGAAGCTGGAGCTGTGTCCTGAAGAGTTCCACATCCGTGACCATCTCAGCGCTGCCGTCAAGACGTTCGCCATACGAGCACACCAGAAGGGCCTTGAACTCACCTGCCGTGTCGCACCGCAGGTACCTGCGTTCGTTGTCGGAGACGCCGGCCGACTGTCTCAGATTCTGATCAACCTGCTGGGCAACGCGATCAAGTTCACCGCCGAAGGAACCGTCTCAGTTGAAACACGAGTTGAGTCGATCTCGGGACCGGACATTTGTCTGCGGTTTGTTGTTTCTGATACCGGCATCGGGATTCCCCCTGAAAAGCAGAAAATAGTGTTCCAGCCGTTTGATCAGGCAGACGGGACCACCACGCGCAATTTCGGCGGATCAGGTCTGGGGCTGGCAATCGCTCGCGACCTTGCCCGGATGATGGGCGGCGATATTGAATTGACGAGTCGTGCAGGCGGAGGGTCCCAGTTCCATGTTCTCGCCATGTTCAAGGCTGCTCAACGGCATGACCGTGCAGGCTCGAAACTGCTTGAAATTCTGCGTGGGCTGCCTGTTCTGATCGTGGACGAGAGTGAATCCAATTGTCGTGTCGTGCATGAGATGCTGACGACGTGGCGAATGAGACCGAATATCGTCCGATCGCCAGCTGCCGCGGTGGCGGCTGCAAAAATGGCGATGGAGCGAACCCAGCCGTATCGAATCTGTCTGGTCGCCGGAGACGAAGAAGACTCTCCCGGATTCCGGCTCGTTGAAGAGCTGAGACAGTGTGGGTGTCCGACTTTGCCCATCATGATGCTGGTATCCGCCAGACGACTCAGCGAGGAGCAGCAAAAGTCCGGAATACCCCTTCAGTCCGGCTCGGTGGCAGGAATCGAGGCCTGTCGGAAGAACGGGCTGGAGCACTACATCATCAAGCCGGTGACCCACTCAGACCTGTTTGACCTGCTGGTCACTTCTCTGGCGGACACTTCAGACGGCGATCTCCAGTTTGGAGCCGGAAACAGCACGAGTGTCAAATGTCGCACTCGACCTCTCGATATTCTGCTGGCAGAAGACAACGCCGTGAATCAGGCCCTTGCCCTCGCTCTGCTGGAGCAACAGGGACATTCCGTCACGGTTGCAGAGAACGGAAATGAGGCTGTTGAACTGTTTCAGAGTCAGGCGTTTGATCTGGTCCTGATGGATGTTCAGATGCCGCACAAGGATGGATTGACAGCCACACGGGAGATTCGAGCGTTCGAATCCGGTCAACAACACACACCCATTATAGCGCTGACTGCTCATGCGATGCAGAGTTATCGTGAACGCTGCGAGGAAGCAGGAATAGACAGCTACTTGACAAAACCCATCGATCCCAAAGCCCTGAATTCCGCCATCGCAGACGTCGTCAGCAATGCTGCTGCAGACGTGAATCCGGAACCTGAACAGTCTGTTGCCGCGGCTTCTGAAAATACGGTCGGTGTACCGGAAGTTAATGAACAGGTATTTGCAGCTGACGACGTGATGGCACGCATTGGCGGCAGCGTCGACCTGCTCAAGCGTCTGATCACTCTCTTTGACCAGACCGGGGGGCAGTACCTGGACCAGATCGATCAGGCAATTGCGGTCGGAGACGCCCAAACACTTACCGTTGCCGCTCATTCACTGAAGGGCGCCGCTGCCAACCTTGGCGGGATAAAAGCAGCAGAGTACGCCCGACTGCTTGAACACTCAGGACGAGAAAACAACACCGAAGGCCTTGGAGGCCTGTTTGCCGAAACATGCACTCAGATTGACAACCTGAAGACTGAACTGCAGCACTTTGTAAATGCTCAGGAGTAAAAAATGGCCACCTCAGTACTGATAGCCGAAGACGATCCCGTTTCCCGCGAAATGCTGTCTGCAACATTGAGTCTGTGGGGATATCACCCTGTGGAAGCCTGTGACGGCTGCGAAGCGGTAGAGCGCCTGACGGCCAATAATCACCCGCGACTTGCAATTCTGGACTGGATGATGCCGCATCTCGAAGGACCCGAGGTGATTCAGCAGATTCGTGCGCAGGCCAACGATGATTACACCTATTTCATTCTGCTGACCACGAGAACCAACCGCGATGCGCGACTGACAGGTCTCGAGTCAGGGGCCGACGACTTTCTGACGAAGCCGTTTGACCCCGACGAACTGCGTCTGCGACTCCGGACCGGAATGCGAGTCCTCGACCTGCAGGACAGAGTTCAGTCCGCTCACGCAGCTCTCAAGAAGAAACTGGATCGCGACAGCCTGACCGGTGTAGCGAGTCGTGATGCTCTGTTTGACGCCCTGGAACGTGAATGTCACCGTGCCGAACGGCTGGGGACTCCGTTCAGCGTCCTTTCCCTGGACATCGACCGGTTCAAAAACGTCAATGATGAGTATGGACATCCGGCAGGCGATAAAGCTCTGCAGCATGTTGCTTCACTGCTGAAGAGCCGGACACGCCCGTATGACGTATGTGGTCGAATCGGAGGAGACGAATTTATGATCGTGCTTCCCGACTGCATGGCCCAACAGGCGTCACGAACTGCAGAACGCATTCGAGCGGCCGTGGCAGATAATCCTCTTCAACTGGAGGACGCAGACATACGGATTACGACCAGTATCGGCTTGATTTCACGATTAGGGAGCGAACAGCACAGTATCGACGATGTTGTATCTGCCGCAGACAGTGCCCTTTATGCCGCAAAACGCAGCGGACGAAATCAGGTTCGCGAATCGATGATGAACGCTACTGGACATTGACTCTGAGCGTTGAGGTTTAGCAGGGCTAAGAATGTCTCAACCGGTATTTGTCATCGCGCACTGACGTGTCGACGAGTCCCGTTCGCGTGAATTCTGCAACCATGTATTGGTCACCAGCACTCCTGCACTTGAACCGCGGGCTTTCCGGTGAGATCGCACTTCGCCTTAACGGCCGGCCAGAATTGACGAAGCTCGTCCTGCGAAGTCAGGTGGGAATGCAACCGGGAGATTCGGATCCGCTGACAGTGCGCGCCGAAGAGCCTGTCCTCCTTTGAATCCACCAGACTCCCAATGAGCCATGTGCTTCAGCAGGCTCTCGCTTCACAGAAGCCTCCACCCGCGACTTCGAATCTCACAGAAGCGGTTAACGCTATGCAGTCCGGGTCAGAGCTGTTCCGTGTTGCTCGCTGGCACCCCGGCCAAGTTGTTCCAGCAGACCAACAATATCGTTGAATGCAACATCCAGAAGTTCTACCCTGTCAGCTTCAACGATTCCGACAGTGCCAATCCAGGGGTCGGGTGCTCCGGGGAAGAAGACCATCACGCTTCCGTCAGGCAGTCTGTCCGATTCAAATGCAATTCGGCGACCATCAGGCATCTTCACTGTGACCGGCTTCAGAGAGGGAACGTCCTGAGTGCCGCCGATGTTTCCTGCAAGCAGGTCTCGATAGATGGCATACCTGGGGAACAGAGTAGTCAGGTACTTTTCCAGCAGTTGCGCAAACCGGCGGCCGATTGCTCGGTGAGCAAACAGTCCGGCGACAAAGCAGAGCGCCAGCAACACTCCCACGACGGCCGCAAACAACAGCGCGATGCCCGTGGCGTCCCGGATGGGGACAACATCCTGCAGTTGATCCTTGACGGGGTCGTAGAGAGCCGCCGCAAAACTATACACGTAGCCGAGGATGCCAATGATCACGGCAACTGGCAGCAGGAACAACAGTCCCCCAAGTGCAGTCGCTCGAAAAAAACCGATGGAACGTCCGATCTGTTCCTTCATATCCGACTCCTGTGTGCCTTAATGGGGGCCGAACCGGCTCTTGAGGTGCCGGCTATCGAATTCCCAGTTGCTTCATCTTTTGCTGCAGACTCTGACGGTGGATTCCGAGCAGTCGCGCCGCCGCACTGACATTGTTATTTTCGGTTTTCAAAGCACGGCCGATCACGGTGCGTTCAAAATCCTCCACCAGGAGTTGGCGAGCTTCAGTCAGAGGCAGATCAAAGTACTTTTCAAATCCCTCGCCGAGTTCGGAGGAACGCTCTTCGACGAGCCCCAGGTCGGAAGCATGAATCACACCGTCATCACAGAGTGCGGAAGCTGCATGAATCATCTGCCGCAGCTCACGCACATTGCCCGGCCAATTGTGCTGTACGAGCGCGGCGACTGCGTCTCGCGAGAGGGTGAGAGAACCGTCCACGAAGGAGTTTGCCAGGAGCAGAATGTCTTCCTGTCGAGTTCTCAGTGCAGGAATGAACAGCTCGATTCCCTTGAGCCGGAAGTAGAGGTCCTGCCGGAAGACCTTGTCTTCGATCGACTGCTGCAGATCCTGATGAGTGGCGCTGATAATCCGTACATCTATTTTGATGGTCTGCTCTGTGCCGACGGGCTGAACAACGGATTCCTGCAGAACACGTAACAGCCGAGTCTGGACACCTGCCGGCATGTCTCCGATTTCATCCAGAAACAGAGTGCCACCGTCCGCCTGCCGAAACACGCCTTCCCGATCTCGATCAGCTCCTGTGAAAGCACCGCGAACGTGGCCGAAGAGTTCACTCTCGACAAGAGTCTCCGCGATCGCTGCAGTGTTGACGGCAATGAATGGCCCGTCAGCGCGCTCACTGCTGCGATGCAGCTCACGCGCCACCAACTCCTTGCCGGTGCCACTTTCTCCTCGCACAAGCACAGGAAGATGTGTTGTGGCCGCCTTGGAGATCTGTCGGAACAGATGCTGCATGGGACGGCATGTTCCAAGCATCTCACCGAAGCGGCCCGACTCCGCAGTTCCGCTCTGCACTTCCTCCAGCCTGTTCTGCAGGCTGACTCGATCTTCCGAGCGGCGTGCAATGGAACGAATGTGCTCGAGGTCGTACGGTTTTGTGATGAAGTCAGTGGCACCTGCCCGAATGCAGTCCACCGCATGGTTAACTCCATCATTGGCCGTGACCACAATGATCTCGGGAGTGACGACAGAAGAATCTTTCTGCAGTTCCTGAAGCACGAACATCCCGTCCCGGACGGGCATGTTCAAGTCAAGGAATACAAGGTGCGGCGACTCGTCTCGAATCGCAGCAAGTCCCTGCTCTCCATCTTCTGCTTCAAGAATGACGCGGCCTGATGTCCGCAGCGCCTTCGCCATGCCATAACGCGCCGCTTTTTCATCGTCGACGATCAGAATCTTCATCGTTTCAGCCAGACTGCCCAACGGTTGAGGAGCCGTTGACGTTACAACAGATCAGGCGAAGGAACAAACGACCACCTGGGTGAGTTGCTTTTGGGAGACTCGCAAGTAGAGTCCGCCTCGCACAGGAGACAGAGAATTTCAGTCCGGACGCGATGTCGCTCGTCCACAGCAGGAAGCGGTTGAAACCATGGATCACTGCATCAGCCTCATTCTCGGCGGAGGTGCGGGAACGCGTCTGATGCCGTTGACTCAGTTCCGCTCAAAGCCGGCCGTTCCGATTGGTGGAAAATACCGGCTGATCGATGTGCCGATCTCCAACTGCATCCACAGCAATATTGAACGCATTTACGTTCTGACGCAGTTCAATTCGATCAGCCTGCATCGCCACATTCGGCAGACTTATAAGTTCGACCTGTTCAGCAGAGGCTTCGTCGATATCCTCGCAGCTCAACAGACTCCCGGTGATGACAACTGGTATCAGGGTACCGCTGACGCAGTGCGCAAGCAGATGCGATTCCTCAAACAGCCGAATCTCGAGTACGTGCTGATCCTGTCCGGCGATCAGCTGTACCGGATGGACTATCGACAGATGTTGAATACCCATCTACAGGCTGACGCAGACGTCACAATCGCCACGATCCCAGTCAACGAAGACGATGCCCGTGGCTTTGGCATCATGCAGCTGACAGAGTCCGGCAAGGTCGAAGACTTTGTTGAAAAGCCTCAGACAGAAGAACAGCTGCAGCAGGTCCGCACTCCGGCAAACTGGATCAATGCACGCGGCATTAAGTCCAACGGACGTGAATATCTTGCCAGTATGGGCATCTATCTGTTCAACCGTGACCTGCTGGTTTCATTGCTCGAATCCACCGAGCATGAAGACTTCGGCAAGCACGTCTTTCCGAAGGCGATCAGCGAGCACCACGTTCAGACTCACCTGTTTGACGGTTACTGGGAAGACATTGGAACAATCAAGGCGTTCTTCGATGCGAATATTGCCCTGGCGGACGTCCATCCGCCGTTTAAATTTGGAGATCAGAAGCACCCGATCTATACGCACCCGCGATTCCTGCCGTCCACACGGCTCGATAACTGCACCGTCGACCACAGCCTCATTGCGGACGGCTGTGTCATCCTTGGGGGCAGCGTGATCAAAGACAGTGTGATTGGTGTCCGCACGCAGATTGGCAGCAACGCAAGAATCTCGAACAGCGTAATCATGGGCGGTGACTACTATCTCCGTGATGATTCTCCGCCGGAAGCCATGCTGGGGATTGAAGACGACGTCACAATTGACGGTGCACTCGTGGACAAAAACGTGCACATCGGAAGGGGCGCAAAAATTGTGGCAAGCGACGCTCCCGCCGGCGACGCAGACTACGATCATGTGGTCGTGCGTGACGGAATTGTCGTGCTCAAAAAGGGAGCTCACATCCCGGCAGGATGGAACTTCGCCAATTGTCAGCCCGGTTAAAAAATTTGGGTCACTTCGTTGAGACGACGTGTTCGTGAGTGATTACGACACCTGGTTCTTTGGAGTCGGCGACGCCGAAATCTCTTTCCAGAACTTCACTGCGAACAATTCGGACAGAGTCCGGAGCCTCAATCGACAGTCGCACACGACCACCACGCACCTGTGACACAGTCACATAAATGTCGTCGTCAATCTGAATCGACTGCCCTGTTTTTCTGCTCAGCACCAGCATAACACACCTCCATTTGTGCTGAATTCATGAGCTGTCCATGTCTTACCGAGGGACAAGTTCTGCGACTGTTTTAAACAGACGTACAACCAGACCCTAGTTCTTTTTACGCAGTAGATGCGCCATTCCCGACAGATTGTTTCCGAAATCCCTACCCCTTCGTAGAGAAATCCCCGTATTGAGGAAATCCCGCCACGATTTCGGATCATTTGTCCTCCCATGGGGCTTGATTGGGGCCCCTGTCCTCGGACCAGAAGCTGCCAGACGCGACGCAGATTACGACTCCAACTGCAGTCTTTTGACACACGTGCGCCGGGATTCTCAGGTGGACTGAGCCACGAAAACCAGGAATACACACGTTTTTCGGCGGCAGATCGCGATTGGTGTTGAGGAACCGGGCTCAAAACGAGCATCCTCTGAAGCTGTCGCGTGTCAGTGCGTCAAGCACTTCCCCTTCCTGGCGAGTTCCATGTCGAATTCAAAATCTCGAAAGATCAAACCTCAGACCCTCCGCGGATTCCGAGACATCCTGCCGGATCAAATGATGGCTCGCGAGTTTCTGATCGACACAGCTCGACAGGTATACCGCAGCTATGGGTTTGCTCCCATCGACACTCCGGCGCTCGAGTATGCCGAAGTCCTGCTGGGCAAAGGTGGCGAAGAATCGGACAAACAGGTGTTTCGGTTCCTGGACCAGGGAGATCGTGACGTTGCCATGCGGTTCGACCTGACCGTGCCACTGGCAAGGTTTGCAGCACAACACATACAGACGCTGGGGACTCCCTTTCGGCGGTATCACGTAGGTCCGGTTTGGCGCGGTGAGCGGCCGGCTCGTGGTCGATTCCGTGAGTTCGTGCAGTGTGACTTCGACACAATCGGCAGCACCAGTAACGCAACAGATATTGAAACACTGCTCGTCATCAACGACCTGTTTGAGAGCATTGGAATCGAACGATTCACGATTCGAGTCAATAATCGTTGTGTTCTGAACGGGCTGCTGCAGAAGAACGATCTGCAGAATCATTCAGTCGGCATTCTTCGAGCTCTCGACAAGCTGGAGAAAATCGGACGCGATGCGGTCGTGTCCGAAATGGTGGAACGAGTGGGAGTCTCTGAGGACCAGGCCAACAGTGTGCTTGAAATGGCGTGCCTGACAGGTTCACCGAATGAGGTCCTCAGCAGTCTGGAACCATTGCTGGCCGGCAATGAAACCGGCGAACATGGACTAAGCTGCCTCCGCGAATTATTCGGAACCGTTGACGCATGCGGCCTTCCCGCCGATCGAGTGGCACTGGATGTTTCCATTGCCCGCGGACTCGATTACTACACAGGCACCATCTACGAGACGTTTCTCGGTGACCTGCCACAGATTGGCAGCGTCTGCTCGGGAGGACGTTACGACAACCTTGCTGAGCTGTTTACGTCGCAGCAACTCCCCGGTGTTGGTGCCAGCCTTGGTGTCGACCGAATGCTGGCCGCGATGGAAGAACTGGGCATGGTCGAGCAGGCGTCCACACCCGCGCCCGTCCTGGTCACGATGTTTGATGGCGGCAAAGCTGCAGAGTATCAGGCAGTCGCCAGACGACTGCGGCAGGCCGGGATCGGCACGGAAGTATTTCCGGAAGCAAAGGGAATTGGCAAACAGATGAAGTACGCGAACCGAAAGGGCTTTCGAGTTGCCATCATCGCGGGTGCAGATGAATTTGAGAACGGAACGTGGCAGGTCAAGGGACTCGCTGACGGGTCGCAGGAACAGGTGGCTGATGGCGACCTGCAGTCGTTTGTGAGTGATTTGTTGCAGTGACCTAACAGGACGTCGTGGTGTGACGGTACATATTTGGGGCAGTCTCCTGACGGTCACGGGTTTAGGCCCATCTTCCGGCACGATCTCCCGACCGTCCCAGGCTTTCGGGCTCGGCAGTTATTGCCGCTTCCAGACACGACCCAGCTGCCATCGAATCATGTAGGGTCGCGAGAATCCGCCTGATCGATACCAGTGTCGCCATCGGGTCAACCGTGCGCGTCGGGCACGTCTTACGGTATCGAGAATCTGCAGGTGGGATTCTGCAGTCCTGTGAATCTGCCACGCCATCTGCCTTGGGTAAAGGAACCAATTAATCCGAAGACGACCTTTGTGATTTTCCCTCCGAGGCAGGCACTTATGCGTTTTCTGTTGATTGCTCTCCCTGTATCTCTTCTCAGCTGTGTGGCCGCAGAGGCTACAGATCCTATTCCGCTGAGCTCCAGTCTTTCATTGCCCACGTTCAATGTCGACACCTGCGGCGAAGGCTGTGGAACTGGTTGTGGCGAATCCGCGGCCGGCAACACAGTCGACTGGCCGAAGACGCTTGCGGAAGTCTTCGGAGAAGACTGCTGGCTGCAGGTGGGCGGCAGTTACCGCATTCGCTTCCATGACGAAAACAACATGCGTCGCTCTGGCCTCAGCGGACAGGATGACCAGTTCCAGCTGCATCAAACTCGTCTCTGGGCGGACGCAGAGGTGGCAGAGGGATTCAACATTCATGCAGGCTTCATTGATGCGGCCAGTTTTGGCCAGACTTTTCGAGCTCGCGGGAACGAAGTCAATCGGGCCGATTTGTATCAGCTGTATGCCGACCTTCGAGTCATCGATTCGGACGGAACACTGACCGCGCGCCTTGGCCGTCAGGAAATGCGTTATGGATCAGCACGACTGATTATGGCTCCGGTCTGGGCAAACCGCAGACGAACGCACGACGGCGTTCGCATGATGTGGAAGGATTCCGACTGGGAGATCGATGCATTCTGGGTACGACCGGCGTTCCGCAACGTAGCACACTTCACCGCCTTTGATGCCACCAACCACAACCAGCAGCTGTATGGAGTCTTCAGTACTCTTCACAGCCTGAAAGATAAGAAACTGGAGCTCTACTGGCTGGCCTACGACATTGCCAGCGGCTCCGGCAATGCTTCAGCAGGTGGCAAGTACGACACACTTGGCTCGCGCTATTACGGAGGAACTGACGACTTTCTGTTTGAGTTTGAAGGCGGCTACCAGTTTGGCAAAAACCCGGACCAGACGGCTCATTCCGCAGGTTTCTTCACCGGTGGAGTTGGCCGACGGTTCAGCCACCTGACATGGAAACCGGAATTCTGGTTCTTTTATGACTGGGCGTCAGGATCCAGCAGTACGGGAAATGGATTCCACACGTATGTTCAGCGTGCTCACTATTACCTCGGTAACATGGATCTGTTCGGACGTCGCAACCTGCAGGACTTTAACACTCGGCTTACGCTGAACCCGGTCGAAAACGTGACGTTCTCGATCTGGTACCACTACTTCCTGCTGGCCACTCGTCGAGACGTCGCGTACAACCTCAATATGGGTTCCTTCGCGGGCCTGACCGCGGGAACAGCCGGAAGCCGAGACCTCGGTCATGAGCTCGATCTGACAGTCACATGGCAGGTCAACGATCGAACTCAGATGCGACTCGGGTACGACTACTTCTGGTCCGGTCGTTATTACGACAAAACGCCTGGTGTGCCGTTTGCCGGCAACGCAGACTTCTTCTACGGCCACTTCCAGTACGAGTTCTAAAGCTGGCAGCCCGACGTGTGACAGGAAATTGCATCGGTCGTCGTAAGTCGCCGGGCAGCAATGCTCGTAGTAGCCGAGACGCACGAGCGTCCGGACAAAACGCACTGACTCTGTGTTTCGCTGTGCTCTCCGTGGTAGTTCATTGTGACCACTGAAAGCACAGAGTCTGCAGACAGAGCCGTAGCTCGCTCTGCTTGGTACAGCCTTCGGTGACCAGGCTCTCTCTGTCACTGCGCCTGATCGGTTGCATGAACGCCCGGCATCCTTCATGCTGCTGACGCTGCGCGGCAATCCGGCCTGGCAGCAGCAATTTCACTCAGGAAACAACAATCATAATCGGCCTGCGCGCCGAGGCGGAGAAGACGAAGATGGTCAAATACGGTTTCAATCTGCTCCTGTGGAACTCTGTAATCACAGAAGAGCATTTCCCGGTCATGGAGCAGCTGAAGGAGATGGGCTACGACGGCGTCGAGCTGCCCATGTTTGACCTCAACGGAGACATGTTCACAAAGATCGGTGCAAAGCTTTCGGAGCTGGAACTGGGGTCAACAGCCGTCACGGTCTGCACAGAAGAAGCCAACCCAATCAGCCCGGACGCCGCCGTTCGAGATGCTGGTCTTGCTCATCTGAAGCAGGCGATCGACATGTGTGCTCTCGCCGGGTCCACGCACCTGTGTGGCCCCATTCACTCCGCGCTCGGACATCTGCCGGGAACCAGTCGCACAGAAGATGAGTGGAAGTGGGGGCAGGAAACGCTCGCGAAAGCAGCGGATTACGCACAGGAAAACAACATCACGCTGGTTGTGGAGTACCTGAACCGCTTTGAGTGCTACTTCCTCAACTGCGCTGAAGACGCCGGCCGATTCTGTCGCGAAGTCGGGCACCCCAACCTGAAAACGATGTATGACACGTTCCACGCCAACATCGAAGAGAAATCGATTACGGGAGCTGTAAAGGCGTGTGCCGACCAGATGGTCCACGTCCACATCTCAGAAAATGATCGTTCGACTCCGGGTCAGGGTGGCGTGAACTGGGACGAATCATTCGCGGCACTCAAGGAAGTCGGATACGACAATGGTTATCTGATGATTGAGGCATTCGGCCTCGCTTTGCCAGAGCTGGCTGCTGCCACCTGTATCTGGCGGAAGATGTACGATACGGAGCTGAAACTTGCTGAGGATGGACTCAACTTCATGAAGAGCCGCTGGGACGGTTAAGGGCCTGTTGATCTGTAACTCGACCTTAAAAATCGAACGAATTCCGGCTCACGAGGGCTTCTGCGAGAGCCCTTCACGCAACAACATCAAAGAAAGAATCTCAATGACGTGTTTTAAGACCCTCATGACACTCGCCCTGACAACGGCGATGCTGTCCACAGCCAGTGCCCAGAATAAAAAGGCATTTCTGAACGCCAAAGAAGCGGGCGCTGACTTCCAGATCCAGGGCGAATACTCGGGCATGGTTGGCGACGCGAAAGTCGGCATCCAGGTTATTGCTCAGGGAGACGGCAAGTTCAATTCAGTCGGGTATATCGGCGGTCTGCCGGGGGACGGCTGGGACGGCACTGAAAAGATCAAGGGCAGCGGATCTGTCGAGGACGGCGTCTGTATCCTGAAGCCTGAGAAACAGGATCAGAATGCCCATGGTGAAATCAAAGATGGAGTTCTGAAGCTGTTTCGTGATGGAACGGAAGTCGCAGCGTTGAAGAAGGTCGTTCGTAAGAGCCCGACACTTGGAAAGAAAGCACCGGAAGGCGCGGTTGTGCTCTTCGATGGCTCTTCGGCCGACAACTTCAAGAACGGCCGGCTGGATGGAAAGCTGCTGATGGAAGGAACAACCAGCAAGCAGACATTCCAGAGTTTCAACATTCACATTGAGTTCCAGCTGTCCTTCATGCCGTGGGCACGAGGTCAGGGCCGAAGCAACAGCGGCTACTACAATCAGGGGCGTTACGAAGTGCAGATCCTTGATTCGTTCGGCCTCGAAGGTAAGCACAATGAATGCGGCGGAATCTATTCCATCGAAGATCCGAAAGTGAACATGTGTTTTCCACCACTTTCATGGCAGACCTATGATATTGAATACCATACTGCCAAATACGATGACGCCGGCAGGAAAACAGAGCACGCATGGATGACCGTGAAGCACAACGGCGTCGTTGTTCACGAAAAGACGAAACTGGATCACGCCACCACAGCTTCCCCACTACGGGAGGGGCCTGAACCAGGTCCTGTGTTCTTCCAGAACCACGGGAATCCGGTTCGGTTCCGAAACATCTGGCTGCTACCGATTGAGGGCTGATTCCTGTTCAATCTAAACTTAACGGGCCAGTCAGCTGACCGGCCCGTTTTTGTTTCCGCTCGCACATTTTGTCGAGAAACCGATGACACGACTGCTCGCACTGACTTTACTGCTGACCCCTCTGGCAGCACAGGACAAAGACCCGGTTGAAGACGATTACTACCGCATTGTGCGGTTTGAGATTCCGAAAGAGATCAATCTCGAAGCTGGGGCCATCGAGCAGCTGCCGGACGGCACGATCGCGGTCTCAACCCGCCGTGGTGACATTTTTACGGTGCACAACGCGTTCAGTGATGATCCGGCCGGGGTCGAGTTCCGCCCGTTTGCTCAGGGCCTGCACGAAGTGCTTGGGCTCTCATGGAAGGACGGCTGGCTGTATGCCACTCAGCGATGCGAGGTGACTCGAATGCGGGACACCGATAAGGACGGTGAAGCAGACGAGTTTGAAACGGTCAACGACGGATGGGGCATCAATGGTGACTACCACGAATACGCATTTGGGTCGCCGTTCGACAAAGACGGCAATATGTGGGTCGTGCTGTGCCTCACAGGATCCTTCAGCAGTAATTCCAAATACCGAGGCTGGTGTGTCCGAGTGAACGGTGAAGGAGAGCTCATTCCAACCTGCAGCGGGATTCGGTCTCCTGGTGGAATCGGATTCAACACTCGCCAGCATGTGTTCTACACGGACAACCAGGGACCATGGAACGGAACCTGCAGCCTCGGATCGGGT